>Ga0123357_10004372_pt1 | contig 16567 bp, 25 predicted proteins | sample TergutEmb28metaG_FD_89873 | JGI IMG/M metagenome (GOLD analysis project Ga0123357, IMG submission 89873) | Embiratermes neotenicus P4 segment gut microbial communities from Petit-Saut dam, French Guiana - Emb289 P4 | ecosystem: Host-associated > Arthropoda: Insects > Digestive system > Gut ... | reverse complement strand
GGTGCTGCCGAGGTCGCGGTCGCGGACGCTGAACTTGACCGGAATGTAGCGCTGGCTGCGCTCGCGGTAGATGAAGAGGGCGCCGGTATCGAGCGTGATGTCGGCGACTTCACGCAAGGCCACAGAAGCTTTGGTGCCCGACGGCGTGGGATCTTCTGCCGCGTCATGTCCGCGGTTGATGAGATCGCGCGCTGTGGCGCTCCAGCCCGGATGGCCGGAACCAATGTAAGATTATGATAGGTATAATGTTTTCGTGAATTCGTCAGCGCCCGGGTGTTCTCGGATCGCAGCTTGAGAAATGCGCAGGGGTTGCTTATATTACGGAGACGGGGAGCGGCCTTTCGTCCGCCCCCCGAATTCCCTAGAAGAAGAACTGAACCCGGATCCGAACTTGCCAGCTCGTCCGGGTTCTCTTCATTTCCAGGGTGACGCTAATGGGTAAGAACCACATCGGCGCACCTCCGTTTGGGGGCAAGGCTGTTGCCTCAGCCGGGGAAGCTCGTCTTTCCCGGTGCGCGGGCTGGCTCCGCGCTTTCTGCTTCTGTCCCCAAACCCGGTTTCTCATTTCGTTGTCATACTTGCGCCCGAGTTCTGCCCTCTCCCAATTCCCAATGGAGGGTGGAGAACGGACGTGTATGACCGCTGTCAGGGCTCATGAAGCAATACGAAAGTCGTCGTTTCGTGGCGGGGCGACCTACCAGTGCGGGAAAATCGGCATTTGATGGCGTGGTTGTGTGGCAGCCTGCGCAGGGACCTCAAAGAGTATCGTCCGGCAGCGCCATGTGCGACAGCTGACAAAACGGAAGACGGCTGCTGGTCAGGCTTGAACATGTCGACTGCTACCGGATCGCAGGTCGGATCGCCGGGGCGGTTCCATCGGCAGCTCAAGCCTCAAGGAATTTCAAATTTCACGCGAGAGTAGAGGAAATCCGACAGTTCACCCTGAGGTGGAGACTATTTCGTGTCAACTGCCTCGCTATTTGCGCACGGAGGCCGTCGCTGAGGATCGGTCGCGCCACACGCCACACCAGGACGTCATCATTGACAAGATCGGCGCCAACTTCTTTCGACGGGGCGGCTGGATCACGGATCACGGTCCTTCTGGTTCTGCTCGCCTTCGACATTCTCATCTTCCGCCGTGCCATCGCCCCGGTGGTGAAGGCTTCCGAGGAGGCCAGCAATATCGGCCTGGCGCGCACCGATATCCGGCTTTCGAGTGGAGAGATCCCGCTCGAAATCCTGCCGCTGGTGACGGCGATCAATCAGGCGCTGGACTGCCTCGATGACGGCTTTCGCGTCCAGCGTCCGTTCACGGCCGACGCCGCCCATCCGCTGCGCACGCCGCTGGCGATTTCCGCAGACGCGGATTGACACGCTCGATGACAGCGCGGCGAAACCGGCCCTGCATGCCGATGTTGAAGCCATGAGCCGGATCGTGGCACAGCTACTGGAGATCGCGGAACTGGACACGCTGGTGCTCGACCCCGGCGAGCGGGCCGACCTCCACGCGGTCTGCGCGGAAGTTGTCGCTGCGATCGCGCCCTTGGCGGTCTCTCAGGGCAAGGAGATCGCGCTCAAGGGCGACGGCGCTGCGGTCGTCATCCACGGCAATGCCGAGATGCTGCATCAGGCGATCTTCAATCTGGCGGAAAACGCCATCAAATTCAGCCCGACCGGCAGCACGGTCGATGTCGAGGTGGCGGCCGATGGCGATCTGCGGGTGCGCGACCACGGCCCGGGCATTGCGGAAGCCGAACGGGAAGTGATCTTCCAGCGTTTCTGGCGCGGCGATCGCCAGCGCAGTGACGGTGCCGGGCTCGGTCTGTCGATCGTGCGAGCCGTGGCTGAAGATCATGGTGCGAAAATTGCAGTTGCCAACCGGCCCGGTGGTGGTGCCGAGTTCACGCTGCGCTTCCAGCCGGCGCGGGGAGCGTGACGACGGCGGGAGCGGATTGCGCGCGCTTTGCGAGGCGGCCACGCTGGCACATGGCGAAGGCGAGGGATCGAACTCTGAGGGCCTTCGCACAGGCTTTGCACCCCCACTGCGGTCCTGGCTGCCAGGAGCGGCACGTTGCGCCCGCCTGCGGGGCGTTTCAGGAGCTTCTGTGCATGGCCCCTGGCGACAGCCACGCCTCTACCCACGGCCTGCGCTTCCATCGTCTCGGCAGAGAGCGGCGTGGTGTTCCCGAGTGCCGGTTTTCAGGACTTCTGCGACTGAATTCCTTCGAGAAGCAGGCGCACACCAAGTCCGGCCAGAGCGGTGCCGGCGAGGCGGTCGATCGATGTTCCAGGTCGCGCGCTGTGGTGTTCCAACCCGGATAACCGGAACAAATGCAAGATTATGATAGGTATAATGTTTTCGTGAATTCGTCAGCGCCCGGGTGTTCCCGAATCGCAGGTTGAGAAATGCGCAGGGGTTGCTTATATTACGGAGACGGGGAGCGGCCTTTCGTCCGCCCCCCGAATTCCCTAGAAGAAGAGTTGAACCCGGATCCGTACTAGCCAGCCGGTCCGGGTTCTCTTTACTTCCAGGGTGACGCTAATGGGCAAAAACCACATCGGCGCACCTCCGTTCGGGAGCAAGGCTGTTGCCTCAGCCGGGGCAGCTCGTCTTTCCCGGTGCGCGGGCTGGCTCCGCGCTTTCTGCTTCTGCCCCCAAACCCGGTTTCTCATTTCGTTGTCATACTTGCGCCCGAGTTCTGCACTCTCCCAATGGAGGGCGGAGAACAGATGTGTATGACCGCTGTCAGGGCTCATGAAGCAATACGAAAGTGCTCGTTTCGTGGCGGGGCGATCTACCAGTGCGGGGAAATTGGCATTTGATGGCGTGGTTGTGCGCCAGCCTGGCAGCGGGGTCACGGGTCACGAATGAGGATCGCCCGGCAGCGTCCCGGCGCGAGGACTGACGAAACAGTTGCCGGTCAGGCTTGAATATGTCTGCTGCCGGATCGCAGGCGGGGTTGCCGCGACGGTTCCATCGGCAGCTCAGGGAAATTCACGCGATAGTAGAGGAAATCCGGCGTCTCGCCCTGAGGTGGAAACTCCGTCGAGTGAACTGCCTCGCCATCGGCACGGCGGCCGTCGTTGAGGATCTGTCCCATCAGGGTTCTCGACCGGCTTGATCACGGCTTTCGCGTCGAGCGCCAGTTCACTGGCGATGGCGCCCACCCGCAGCGCACCCCGCTGGCGATCCGGCGGATGCGGATCGACAGCGATCTCCACGCGGTCAGCACGGAAGCGGTCGGTTCGATCGCCGCCTTCGCGCTCGCCCAGGAGAAGGACATTGCGCTCAAGGGTAGCGGCGCTGCGGTCGTCATCCACGGCAATGCCGAGATGCTGCATCGGGCGATCTTCAATCTGGCGGAAAACGCCATCAAATTCAGCCCGACCGGCAGCACGGTCGATGTCGAGGTGGCGGCCGATGGCGAACTGCGGGTGCGCGACCATGGCCCGGGCATTGCGGAAGCCGAACGGGAAGTGATCTTCCAGCGTTTCTGGCGCGGCGATCGCCAGCGCAGTGACGGTGCCGGGCTCGGTCTGTCGATCGTGCGCGCCGTGGCCGACGATCATGGTGCGACAATTGGGGTTGCGAACCAGCCTGGTGGCGGTGCCGAGTTCACGCTGCGCTTCCAGCCTGCGCCGGGCGCCGGGAGCGTGACGGCGCAGGGGCCGGATTGCGTTCGTCCCGCGCTGACCTGCCATCCTGCGACATGGGGAAGGGGAGGGATCGAGTTTCGCGGCCAGTGCAAGGGGCCTGCCCTCCCTGCCGCGAAGGCCGTGGGCGCGGCACGTTGTACCGTTGTACCCGCCCGGGTGTCGTTCAGGATCTCCGGCCTGGGACCTGGAATCCGTCCCCAGGCCCGGCTTGACCTCGTCGGCACTGCCGTCCTCTTGGCAACGAGCAGTGGCGTGTGTCGGGCTTTTTCAGGTTTTCAGGAGTTCGGCGCCCGGATCCCTTCGACAAGCAGGCGCACACCAAGCCCGCCGATGGCGGTGCCCGCGAGGCGGTCGATCCATGTCCTGGAATTGAGGTAGATGGCGCGAGGCCGGCTCGCGGAAAATGCCAGTGCCACGACCGCATACCACGATGCCTCGACAACGAAGATCGTCGGCGGGAGAGCAAGCAGCAGAGAGGAGGGGGGAGAAGCAGGCAGGAGGGCGGCGAAAATGCCGGCATAGACGACAGCAGCTTTGGGATTACTGGTTTGGGTCAGGAAGGCGCTGGTGCAGGATCGCAGCAGCGACTTTCTCTCGGCGGCGGCGCCGGGTTCGACCGAAAGTGGCGCGTGGGCGTCACGAAAGATGCGGATCCCGAGATAGAGCAGATAGGCGCCGCCGACGAGCTTGAGCAGCATATAAAGCCATTGGAGCTTGAGCAGCAGGGCGCTCAGTCCGGCGACGGCAAGGCAGCCGAACAGAGCGCCGCCCAGCCCCATGCCAAGGGCGGCGGCCAGTCCATTGAGCCGGGAGGTTGTGATCGCGATTCGGGACACAAGGACGAAACTCGGACCGGGGCTGACCGCTCCGATCAGGATGGCGCCGAGAATTGCGAAGAAAATTGCGGTGTCAGACATGATGTGCGGCTTCTCGCGGCAGGGTGGTGCCAGTTGAGCTTCGTCAGTTGCACGGATCGGGACGGTCATCAAGGCGGCCGGGCGGGACAGCGGTGCGGCAAGGGGCGTCGCGGCCGAAATTCACTTTGAGGGGTGAGAGCGGAGAATCGGGCAGATGGGACACGCCTGGCGCGGCAGATGGTGAGGGAGAGGAAATGCGTGCCGCGCGGCAAACTGGCGCAGGACGTTCTGTTGGTGGCGGCGGTCACCAGTCTCGCATGTGTTGGCGGTATAGGCTGAAATTCCTGAAAATCGCGAAGGGGAACCCGTCTCATTGCCGATCCAGCCGTTTTGTTCCGGTCGTCTGTCTCGTCGGGGTAAAACTCACGAACGCGTTTGAGGCCTCTCAGGAAAATCAGAATGGCACTCTTCGCTTACCCCCGCCCGTTCGAGGCGACGACGGGTAATCGACTGGACCGAATCAGACTAATATTTGTGCGCCTCCAATAGGATCCCCCCGCGCCCGACATCAATGACTTTCATTCGTCAACCTCCTCCTGCATCAAAAGGTAAGCTTGGAACCGGACTACCGCAACCCCTTCAATCATTCGGGAGCCTGGCATTCATCGGCGCTGGACGGATCCGTTTCAACAAGTGCGAGGATCATTTCCTGAACAGAAATCTCCGCCTACCCACTCAGGAGCTTCATCATCTCTTTGTCTTCGCAGGAAAGAACCCTGTTGAGAAGTCGCGGAACTGCACATTTGAGCGAGGAAGAGCCAATGCGAACAACGCCAATCGTCCCCCAGGGCGATGGCCTCGGCCCTTTCTGCTCGGACGGATGGAATAGCGGTACGGCAAGTATTGCCTGGAAATTCCCGTCCGGGTTTCCCCCCGGGGTGGGCTTGAGAAACCCGGTCCTGCTGTGCTGAGTGGCCCACGGCATAATAAGCCGCATCAGGAAGGCGGCGCCGGCGATGCCGTTGGCAAGACCCACCGAGAATTGGTGCCAACCGGCGCAGGCTGACTTCGAGCTTCGGCGCGCTACTCCGCGTGCACAACCCTGGTCCGGAGAGCCAGCGTCTTCGCATCGTAAACGAAGAGTTCCACGCGCCAGTTCTCACCCTGGCCGCCCCAGGCAAGCAGCGTTCTGAGTTCATCGGCCAGTGAGGTATGACGCGAGTTGGGCTCTATCGTCGACACAGCTCGGATTATCGGCCATGAGCAGAAGCAATTTTCGCCACTGCTCTGTTTCGCCGAGGACCGGTTCTTCAGGACATCCACCGGGTATGGTCCAGCGCAGCCGATAACGATACCCTGGGGCCGGCCTTTTCACCGCTAACCGCCATATGTTCCCTGTTCTGAATGGCGGTGCGATCCACCAGTGCGGGAAAACGGGCATATCATGGCGTGGTTGTGTGCCAGCCTGTGCAGGGACGCCAAAGAAGATCGCGCGGCAGAGCCATGCGCGACAGATGACAGGCGGGCGGTTCCATCGGCCCACGGCAGCTCAGGGAACTTCACGCGAGAGTAGAGGAAATCCCGCGATTCACCCTCAGGTGGAGCCTCTGTGGAGTGACCTGCCGGGCCACTGACACGGAGGCCGTCAAGAGCGATCTGAGGCGAAACCAGCGAGGTTCTGCCAAAGCTGCCCGGATCGTGGATCGTAGCATCGGTCGGGCTCATTTGCTCGCATCCGTTTCGCCTGTGTGTGCGCCGTCAGTGGCCTGGTTGACCGGAGGGATGAAGAATCGCGAATCGCGTTCCGCGTTCCGCATAGCGGCGCTGCTCGGTCCAAATTTCGTCAGTGCCTCAAGGACAGGCCTTCGGTCGAACGAGACAGTGGTGTGCAAGGGGCCGTCGCCGCTCGCCCCCCTCAATTTGATCGGCGGAGGGGCGCCAGGCGTTCAACGCCGGCATCGTGCAATAACTGTGACTGTCGGAACCGACTGTTGTGACCCATCCGGGTTCAATGCCTATGAGATGATGGCCCGGATGGCGGGTGGTTGTGCGGAAGGCTGCGAGAGCGTCAGGCCCTGCTCCGGTGCAGGCGCCAAAGGCCGGCAGCTACTACCGCGTCATGTCCCCGGTTGATGTCTGGTCTCGCGTTGGTCTGTTAGCTTGGTCTGTTAGCTATGGCGCTCCGGCCTGGGTGGGCCGGAGCACACGGTAAGATTATGATAGGCATAGCTTTTTCGCGAATTCGTCTGTGCCCGCGTGTTCTCGAATCGCAGCTTGAGAAATGCTCAGAGGATGCTATATTACGGAGACGGAGGACGGCCTTTCGGCCGTCCCCCGGGGACCCTAGAAGAAGAATTGAACCCGGATGCGCATTGACCAGCTGGTCCGGGTTCTCTTCACTTCCAGGGTGACGCTGATGGGTAAAAACCACATCGGCGCACCTCCGTTTAGGGGCAAGGCTGTTGCCTCAGCCGGGAAAGCCTATCTCTCCCGGTGCGCGGGCTGGCTCCGCGCTCTCTGCTTCTGCCCCCAAACCGGGTTTTTCATTTAACGATCACACTTGCGCTCCAGTTCTGCACTCTTCCAATCGCTCCAGTTCTGCACTCTTCCAATGAAGGGTGGGGAACGGAGGCGTATGACAGCTGTCAGAACTCATGACGCAATACGAAAGTGGTCGTTTTGTGGCGGGGCAATCCACCAGTGCTGGAAAATAGGCATTTCATGACGCGTTTTGCGCCAGCCTGCCAGCACGGACACCAAAGAGGATCGTCCGGCAGCGCCCAGGCGCGACGACTGATGAAACAGTTGACGGTCAGGCTTGAATATGTCTGCTGCCGGATCGCGGGCAGGATTGCCGGGACGGTTCCATCGGCAGCTCGGGAAATTTCACGCGAGAGTAGAGGAAAGGTGAAGGGTGGAAAATCTGTCGAGTGCCCTGCCGCGCCATTGGCACGGAGGCCGTCAAGAGCGATCCGAGACGAAGCCGCGCGAGATTGTGACAATGATAAGGAAGTCAGGTCCCCCTGTTCCGAATGGCGGTGCGTGCGCATTCCACCAGATCTTCCACACCGGCTTCCAGTAGACACCCGTCGCCTCCATCGCGACATGCGTGCACCGGGTCTTCGACAACCAATCCTGCAGGTCGGCCGACAAGCGTGTTGTCGTCTCAAACGTACGGCACTCCCGTTCGACCTTGCCTCCTTTCTTCACTCGAACGCAGGCTACGACCGATTCCTTCGAGTTCAATGACCTTCATTTGTGAACCTCCTCCTGGTAGTCTGCCGGACTTATATGCGTTGCACTCTGATCCGTGAGATAAACGGAACAGGAAAACCGCAGCCCACGGAACTTCGGGGTCAATTGGTCCCGAGAAATGAAAAAGCTAATGGCTGTCTGGTGCTCCAGATAGGGCTGCGTGTGACAGGCTTTCAGTGAAAAAAATAGACCCGGAACCTCGCCACGGCAAGCCTTGGATCCCTTTGGTTCCTCGGGTCCGTTTGGTTCAGTCCAGCATCTCAGTTTTTGCCTGCTCCGGTTGGAGCTGTTCTGGCAGGCGATCGGAGCATTTGATGAACAAAATGCCCAACACCCCACGCTGGACGGCCATGATCTCCTGGTTTTCGAGAGATAGAACCTCGTTCAGGAGACGTGGGACCTTGGAGGCGGGGGAAGACGAACTGAAACATTCTACGTCGATGGTTCCCAAGGGCAATGGCTGCGGATGGTCTTGCTCCCTCGGATGGAACAGAGGCACCGCAAGTATCGCTTGGAAATCATCGTCTGGATTGTCCTCCAGGACCGCCGTGGCGAATCCGTTCCTGTTGTTGCTCCTGGCCCACAGCAAAATAACCTGCTTGTGGAAGGTGGCACGACCGACTCTGTTGCCAAGACTCTTCGAGAATTGCCGTCAACCGTCGGAAAGCGTCTTCGACCTGTGCTGAGAAACCGGGGCAAACACTGTCGCTCGGCCAATCCAGCGTAGATGATATTCTGATGATAACAGATGATTACAAACTTCAAATTCTAATCACCGTCCATCTTGTCAGGATCAAATCCAAGAACGCGCTTGGCATAATCGACGAACTTCTCGATATCCTCGTCGCTCACCCCCGCACGTTTGAGGCGACGCCGATTTAAGGAACGGATCGAGTCTGCCCATAATCTATCGGGTTCGGGCACAATGCCCCGCAAGCCACGACCGAGTTCAATAACCTTCATCCGCGAACCTCCTCCTGGCAGCCTACAGGAACTAATGCCTTCCAGCATGATCCCGAAACAAATGAAACAGAGAACCGCAGCCGCACCGAACTTTGGGGTCAATAGCGCCTGCGAAATAAAACTAATAGCCTATGGCACTCCAGAAAGGGCTGAGTGCGACAGGCCTTCAGCGTAAACCCGGAATCTCGCCAAAGCGAGTCGTGGAGCCCTGGATTCCTCGATCACTCCAGCTCCTCAGTTTGGTCGTTGCTGGGTGGAACCGTTCTGCCAGGTGCGCCGAACATTTCATGAACGAAAATGCCCGCCATCCCACGCTGGACCGTCATCATCTCCTGGTTTTCGATCGATAGGACCTCGTTCAGGAGACGTGGGACCTTGCAGGCGGAGGAAGACGAACTGAAACAGACCACGCCGATGGTTCCCCAGGGCGATGGCCGCGGGTTGTCCTGTTCCCTGGGATGGAACAGAGGCACCGCGAGTATCGCCTGGAAATCACCTTCGGGATCCTCATCCAGAACCGGCTTGGCGAATCCGCTCCGTTTGCTCTTCCTGGCCCACGGCACAATGACCCGCTTGAGGAAGGCGGCACCGGCGATGCCGTTGCCAGGACCCACCGAGAATTGGGGGCAACCGGCGCGGGCTGGCTTCGAACTGCGCCGCGCCACGGTTCGGAGAACCAGCTTGCTCGCATCATAAACGAAGAGTTCAACGCGCCAGTTCTCGCCCTGTCCGCCCCAGGCAAGCCACCTTCTGAGCCGGTCGGCAAACGAGCTGAATGCTGTTTGCGCTCTATCGTTGACACAGCTCGGATTATCGGCCATGTGGAGAAGCAATTGTCGCCACTGCTCTGTCTCGCCAGGGACCGGCTCTTCGGGGCATCCACCAGGAATGGTCCAACGCAGCCGATAACGATACCCGACGACCGGGCGTTTCACCGTTAACCGCCAGATGCCGCCCTTATCGTGATAGGGAATTCTCCCCTCTGCCGTGTCCATCTCCGTATCTCTGACGAATCTCATGTCCGGTGAGAGGTCAGCGTCTCCCCATTGTGAAATCGGAAAATTCGGGAACCCCGCTGGCCGCTCGCAGCACAGGTAGGGAAAAACACCATCAAGACTGCGCGGCATGCTGAGTTCAAGGTTGAGTTTCTCAATAGGATGCCTGACATGGCAACCGACGCTCTCCTGATCCCAATCTGCGGCCCGGAGCATGCCTTCCTGTTCGTCACATCGCGCTCGCTCTCCCGCCTCCCATCGCGTCATGACGATAGAATTGGAACAGCTGTGGCGGACCGTATAGTTGGCTTCTCGCTCGCTCTGCGGCAGTATGACGAACCACTCCAGCTGACGGGTGCGGAAGGCGGCGGACAGGACGGGCGCCACGGGTGCCTTGTCGATGCCGTAGCCTGCCTCAACCGAAATCTCGTCGAGATGGAATTCGCGCGCGATCTCGCCCCGTTCTGGAAGAGTGATCGTGTGGGGACGCCTGGAAAGGTCACAATCGCTGCCTAGCGCACGCAGGCCGATCGTCCTGTGCTCGAGGGTCAAATCGCCGAGTTCGTCAATATTGAAATGGAACACCTCCTCCCGGCAGGACACTCCAGCACGCTCGCTTGCGCGAGAAAATGCCCGCAGCTTGGCGTTTTCGATGCTCTCAGTGCACCTTCTTACCGTATCCCTGCGGGGTGCGCCCTGGTTCGGTGTGGTACTGTCGCCATAGTGAATGCTTTCGATGATGATCCGGCCGTTGTTTTCAATGGTGATCTGGTTGAAGCTGTTGCCGACCGGATCGTCGCCCCTGCGCGCGGCGCTGCCAGCAGCCGCAACCAGGATCGGAGACCCATGGGCCGTATCCGGTGACGGGTCGATACGCACAATTTGCGCTCGGTGGCGATGACCGTGCAAAATGATGTCGAATTTGTGCCGCGCCAGGACCGCAAGCAGGTCCCCGGCGTTATGAAGTACCATGAACGGTTCAGCGCCAATGAACCGGCCACCGGTATGAGCGACTGGCAGAACATGGTGGTGGAGAACGGCGATGCGCACCAGATGTGCATTTCCCGCCATTCGCAATCTCGTGGTCTGGTCCGCGAGTTCGCCATCAAGGCGCAGCAGGTCGCCATTGCTGACAGAGCCGGTTGCCATGCGGATTTTCTGATTGGCGGAGTTGGAATCGATCAGAGCGAGCAGCACGTTGCCGTGATTGGCGCTCCTCAATGCTGTGGAACTCATCGCCTGAGATCGCGGCAAGGCCTGACGAAGGAAATCGAAGCAGGCCTTGCCCAGTTCGTGCAGCCTGAAGCGAAATCCGCCGCCCCTTGCCAGGGTACCATCCGGGCTCTCGACGGCATCTTCGCTTTTGAAAATCCGGTAGAACAGATCGGACCTGCCGCCGAAGAGGTCAATCCCGAAGGGAGAGACGTCATGATTGCCGGGGACGACGAAAAGTCCCGCGCCTGATGCTGCAGAGAGTTCGTTGAGCAGACGTTTCACGGCGCGGAACCCATCCGCAGTGGGAACGTCAACCAGGTCACCCGAGACGATGAGCAAGTGCGGAGCGAAGCTCCTGACCTGCTTCGTCACCGTTTCCCAAATAGCGGCGTCGAAAGAAGCGCCATAGTGGAGGTCGGAGAGGTGGGCGATCCGAGTTGGCATGTCTTTCCTCCACGCAAAATGAAATCTACTGGAAATCAAGTCGTTTCTTCAACGCAAAGTCGAAGGGTAGAGCAGGTCAGCGGGCGCTCTGCGGTTCAGATTCGGGCATGAAACCTCAGCATCCTGCCTCATTCAAAGAGGAAAGGAACCAACCTGTATGAAAGAGAAGTCCACCCATTTGGTCGCAGGTAGCAGGTTGAAACCCCTGTTACCTTGCGATCCGAGCGTTCCGGTTGTGTTCCAATCGGTCGGCGAGGTCAAGAGAAAAATTGAAAATTGTGAAAATAAATCGAAATGGAACAGTGGAACTTCATATTCACGGATGAAGAGTGGAGGGGTGCGACACGAGAGATAAGATGGAGTTGTTATGAATGGACCAGGTCGCGGTTCCATAAAGAATGTTCTCCTATGTTCTCGCAATCGGACTTGGAACTGGTTCCGTAGAACGCGGAAAGGGGCGTGAATCATAGGTCTTGGCTCGCGCCGATGGCGAGTTCCAGCGCGTGGGTTGGAGGATATCCCGGAATTCGCGTATCGCGTGCAATGATACAGAGAAACTACCCGTAGTGGAGTCGCGCGATCATCGGAGGGCAGGGGTATGGCGAATCACACTGCGGGCGGTGCACAGAAGCAAGGACATGAGCGGATCTTGCGATCTGAAGGCGCGGGTCGCGCAGGTGGCGGAAGGTCGGTTCCCTGGGGGCCCTGGCTCGCGGTGATTCGAGTGTCGGTTTTGAGTTTTGAGGATGTCGTGGAACTCAAGCAGCTTACGGGATTGGATAGTTTGAGGAGCTTGTGGCGAAACCCGTCGCGCACGTTGGATAGCGAGGTCAGTGATGCTTGATGAGCGTGATCGGGATGCTGGACGGGGGGGATTCGGTAGCCGGTGGCTGATGGCTCCGATGATGACGAAAGGCATTGCGGTCACAGTGGCGGTGTACGGCTTCCGCTCCAGTGTGCTCGTGACCTGCGCGGATGGGGGCCTTGGAGTTCGGTGCCGCGCGCAGGAGGGTCTGGTAAGGCAGGAGCAAAAATTCCTGGAGGGGCGGTAGCAGAGCATTTTTCCCGCCGGGCAGGCGTGTCATTTGAACATTTGAACGGTGGGGATCAGAGAAGTGGCTGTTTCTGTCCGGTGCTGGCGGCGATTGCCGCTCTGTGTATCGGGTTCGGAGTCGCTGGGGCGCAGGAAGACGGCAAGGCGGCCAGCTTTCTCAAGGCGGATGGCAGGGATCGATGTTACAAGGGGGTCTCCGATGGCGGGCATCTTGCGCGCCATCGCCACACCGCCAGAAAGTGACGTGGATTCGCGGATTTTCTTGCCGGTCGTGAGACGACGCTCGCAATGTTCCGAGCGAGGAGCCGGGTTCCGAGCGAGGAGCCGGAGAGGGGCAAACGCGCCAGTCTCCGGTCGGCTTTTCTTGCGCGTGGGAACTCTTCGATGGCGTCGGAGCGAGAAAGGCGAAAAGGCGAATAATAATTTTCCTTTCCCTCTTGACATCGACATCCGGGATGAACATAAAGGGAACGTGCAAGGGGCTTCGACGCGCATCGGCAGTTCACAGGCGGATGCGGGATATTCGTGAGGGCTGAATTTCGGGAATGTTGGAAGGGAGTCCTCAGGATGGATATTTTCTTCTTTCAGCTGGTGGTGATTTTCATTCCCGGAATAATCTTACGAAAGGCTGGATGCCACCTATGGGCCCAGCGAGGCAAAAGAGCAATGGACGATTTTGCGACGGACATTTGTGTTCGGTCTGTCGGCTTACGTGGTCACTTTCTGTCTCTACTGGTTCTGCAGCTTCTGGTTTTCCGGCATCAGTTTCCAGACCTTCAAATTCCAGAAGGATGTTGAGTTTCTGGATGAACAAAACCTCAAGCTGATCTTCCACGCTTCGCTCGTGTCGTTTGTCTGCGGGTTCGTTTGGCTCTATGTGAGAAACCGCAAATTGCTGGAGCGCCTTCTTCAGCGGATCAGGGCCACCAAGCGAGATGGTGACGAGGACGTGTGGGACAATACGTTCAATTCTGAACTGTCTGAGGTTGAATATGTGCACCTGCGGGATTTCGAGAAGAAACTTATTTACACCGGATGGGTCGAGACGTTCTCCGGAACCGAAAAGCTGCGCGAATTGCGACTGAAGGGAGTAGTCGTTTACGATTTTGATGGCGAAATGGTCTTCGAAAGCCCTCGTGTCTATCTTGCGCGGAAGATGGACAATATCGATATTGCATTCCCAGTCGAAGAAGGATGACAATTATGGCAAAGCTTGACGATTCATCGATCCGCCCATTGACGGAAGGCTATGTGAGAAAGTATGGGCATAATTCCTGGCCGTCTCAGATCGTGACACGACCTCCCCCGCCAGGCCCGATGAACAGGCGCAGGGTGTCTCCGACGCCAGCTGTCGATACGACACCAACTGTCGATACGGAGGCTGAGGGTTCATCCAGGCGCCCATCTGGGGAAGGTTCATCGATCCGCCCATTGACGGAAGGCTATGTGAGAAAGTATGGGCATAATTCCTGGCCGTCTCAGGTCGTGACCCGACCTCCGCCACCGGGGCCGATGAACAGGCCCAAGGCGTCTCCGACGCCAGATGTTGAGACGGAGCAAAAGGAAGCCCCTGCACAGGCCGCAGAGTAACATCGGAGCCTTGGGTTGGCCGGGCGGAACGGCCAACGAGTGCTCCCTGCTGGGTGAGAGCGCAGGAGGCTGAGGTCCATGACGCAGTCATCCATGAACGCAAGCCGTCTGACAACCTTCCGGAGTGTCAGTGTGTCAGTGTTGTTTCGCTCAACCGGGTGCCGCGGAAGATCGACAACATCGACATTGAGGCCAGTCAATGAAGGCTGACAACGTCAAAAAGCCTGAAGGTTCATCCAGCCGCCCATCTGCGGAAGGTTCATCTGTCCTACCATTGATGGGAGGCTATGTGAGAAAGGGAGGGCATAATCATAACCCTCAATCCTTGGCCGTCTTAGATCGTGACCCGACCTCCCCCGCCGGGGTCCATCGCCGTCGTGTGTCTCTGTGCTCTGACCGGGGCGCGGCTCAATGAAATCGAGGGTCTGAAAAGCACCGAAGTCGACATCGCACGCCCACGCGGCGCGGCAGGCGTGATCATGTGGGATCGCGGCAAAACACCGCCAACCTCACCCGGAGCCCGATCATCTGATGTTCGAGCGTCAAATCGCCGAGTCCGTCAACCTCGAAGCAGGAAATCTCTTCACGGCAAGAGATGCCGCAGCAGCGTTCAGATGCGTGGGCAAATGCCCGCTGTTTCGCTTTCCTTATGGTGTCGGTGCACAGGCGCACAATCCAGCTGTCTTGGTTGTCCAGGACGGCAGCCGCCTCTTCCCTGATCGCAGCGTCAATGTGCGCCTGTGCGAGTTCGGTTGCAGCCATTCTCGCAGATCCATTATCGGTTGTATTTCATTGCAATTCACGGCAGAGGAGGAGGTCGCCCCCCTTTGAAGATCGGGGGATCGTCCAGGCGTGCGGTTTTCCTCTGGGGGACGCCGGACCTGGTGCGCAGTGCCAGGTTAGGGCAGGCGTCGGCATGGCGAGGTTCGAGCGCCGGTAGCGACCGGGACATTGGCAGCATCCGGGAAAGGAGCGGAAGGGAAGCGGCGGCGCGCCCAGGAGGAATGTGGCACGGATTTCGTCGGGTTCCCGGTGTTGCCTGTCGGTGCCGGAATTTGCGGCTGCCTCCATGGTCGCGATGGTTTCTCCGGCGACCAAGGACGGTCGCAGGGGAGTGCGGTTGCCTCTTTGGGCATCTGATTTCAATCTTCAATCTGCCACAGAGGTTCGGCATGCTTCCGATTTCCAACTGATCGCCCGCCCGTGTCGGTTCCGACCTGATTTGGAACCCATGGGCGGCGTCCGCCAATTGTTCTGCCACAATTCGGGACCAGATTCGGGCGGACAGCTGATTCGCGATGCCTTCGCGGATCGTGGTGTTACTCAGAGAACGGTGTGGAAATGAGGAACCTCACGAAATCGGTAGCTGAAGCGGCGACCGCCAGTGATCGCGAACAGAACATCTGGGACGGTTCGCTTCCGGGATTCGGTCTGCGGGTGAGGCCCAGCGGGCACAAGAGCTTCATTCTGAAATACTACAATGCCAAGCGCCAGCGGCGGAAACTGAAAATCGGCCGTTATGGTGCCGTGACGGTCGACGAAGCGCGCAGCCTGGCGAAGAAGCATCTCTATGCGATTTCGCAAGGCGCGGACCCGGCGGCGGAGAGAAAGGCGGCGCGCCGAGCCATGACCGTCGCTGCGCTGGTGGCGGAATATCTCGACCTCGCCGAACGTGGTCTCATCCTTACCCGCAGGGGGACTCCGAAGGCGGCCTCAACGCTGGCCGAAGATCGCTATCGGCTGAACGCCCATGTTCTGCCGTTGATCGGGCGCCGCCCGGTCAAGGACATCAGCAAGATTGATGCCAACCATTTCCTGCGAGACGTTATCGCGGGCAAAGGAAAGTCGCGCGGAGGATCCGGCATCGCCGCGCGCACCGTTGGTATGGTGAGCGGCATTTTTGCCTATGCTGTCGAAGAGGGGTATATCGTGACCAACCCGTTTGCTGCCATTCGCAAGCCCAGGGGCAATGTCCGGATCTGGCGGCTGGATGACGCCGGCTATGGCCGGCTTGGTGCCTTTCTCAAGGATCAGGAAGAGACTGCGTCGTGGCAGTTTGTCGCCGTCGTTCGTCTCTGCGCGCTGACCGGGGCCCGGCTCAATGAAATCCAGCGCCTGAAAAAGAGCGAGGTCGACATCGCAGGGGCGGCATTGCGGTTCGCTCAGACCAAGACTGGTCGGAGCGTCCGGCCGCTTGGTCGCGCCGCGATCGACATCATCGTTGCGGCGATGGCGCGGAGCGATCATGCTCATGTGTTTCCCGGGATCACCGATCCGAAGAAGGTTCACAGCGGAACCACGGCCTGGTTGGCCCGCAATGCCCGCGAAACTATCCCGGGAATCACGAGCCATGGTCTGCGCCACAGTTTTGCCAGTATGGCGGAGGACGTTGGGCTCTCAATCCCGACGATTCGGTGTAATCGGTCAAAAAGTCGTGGGAATGGTGCCAGGCGGTCGCCGCCGGACAACCACCGCCTCCCGGGGTATGTTCGACATCAGGCCCAGCCTGTGCCCGCCCGGGAGACGGGAATTCTGTC
>Ga0123357_10004370_pt1 | contig 16570 bp, 13 predicted proteins | sample TergutEmb28metaG_FD_89873 | JGI IMG/M metagenome (GOLD analysis project Ga0123357, IMG submission 89873) | Embiratermes neotenicus P4 segment gut microbial communities from Petit-Saut dam, French Guiana - Emb289 P4 | ecosystem: Host-associated > Arthropoda: Insects > Digestive system > Gut ... | reverse complement strand
TTATGGCAAATCAGGGCGATCAGAGCCGCGACCGTCAGGGAGCGACCCGTGCGACAATGCGGAAATAACGCCTGTCGCTCCCTGACGGTCGCGGCTCTGATTTTCCGGGGCAATCGTCTGATTTGCCATAAAAAATGGCCACACCCACGCATTGATACGAACTGAAGTATCATTTACTTTATACGACTGTGTCGGATATAGTTAAACATCGAAGACATCAGGCCGAAAGAATGCTTGGAGCTTCAGCGATGGCGAAACATCACACCAGGGAAAGTAAAGAGTTCTGGCAATCCCGCCCTCTCCAACGCGCCGCGTAACCACAATCTGCCACTATTGGCGGATGCACCTCTCCCTAACTCCCTAACAGTCGCGGTACCAAAGATCTTGACAGCACCCAGCTAACATGCGCTACTGTTGTAACTTAAACAGGAACCGCCCATGACTATTCAGGAATTTCAGCAGCACATCCTCAACCGCTACGGCAAACGGGACGCTGAACGCGGCGTCTGGCCTACCTTCGGATGGTTCATGGAAGAAATCGGCGAACTCGCCTCCGCTATGCATGACGTCGATCAGAAAAACAAAGAAGAGGAATTCGCAGACGTTTTTGCTTGGCTCTGTACCTTGGCGAACATCAACAATGTCGACCTGTATCAGGCCGTCTGGGATAAATACTTCAAAAACGGCGGACCGCAGGGGCATAAATGATCACGGAGAAGCCAGAAGCCAGTAGCCAGAAGAAATTCGAATAACGAATGACCAAAACGGGGATGCCTCGTCGTCAAGTCGTTAAATCGTTAAGTCGAAAGATGGATTTTGCCAATGCGACTTGACGATTTAACGACTTGACGACTTGACGACACACCCACTCCGGCAGACCCGGGGGGCGGCGATATTGGCAGGTTTCACACTCACGGCTACTATTATGACATGAGTCACGACGCTCCCATTCCGGCTTCTCTGGCGTTGGACGGCCTTGCCGGCGACGCTCGCAATGCTTTCGACCTTGCCGCTGAGATGCATTATCGCGGAATCGCCTTTGCCACGAATCATCCGGAACTGACGCCGGATCAGCTCGGGCAAACGGCACGGCGGCATCTCAAAACGCTGCTGACAACCAAGCGGCTGGAAATCGATACGATTCGCATCGCTGTGCCCAAGGGATCGTTAACGGATCCGGCGACGATCGATCGCACGCTGGATAATGCGCAGAAGGCTTTTTTGCTGGCCCGCGACCTGGGCGTGAAAACGGTCTCGCTGAACGTCGGCAACCTCACGGATAACAAGGTTCCGCACAGCACGATGATCGCGGCGATCCGGCAGTTGGCGCAGCATGCTGATGCGGCCGGGTTAACGATGTCGCTGAGCGGCGGTTTGGCGAATCCGCTCCGTAGCGTCCTGAAGGAAGTGGATTACGATCGGGCGATGGCGCATTTGGATACGGGCATGACGCTGGCGGCGGAGGAAGATATTCTGGTGGCGGCTGAGGCGCTTGTGGGAGTCATCGGGCAGGTGACGGCGGCGGATGTGATCCGGGCGGGAAAGACGGTGCGTTCGACGTTTTTGGGGGAAGGGCAGTTGCCGTTGCATGAGTTATTGGAGATATTGGAAGATCAGGGGTTTCGTGGGCCGTTGGTGGTGGATGTTCGCGATTTGCCGGACGGTGTTGCGGGTGCTCGGCATGCGGCGCATGTGCTGCATGAATTGCTGCAAACGTAGGAGAGGGACAATCCGAGACGCGACCGTTAGGGAGCGTTACGCCGCGTCAAGTGGGTTTCACTCAAATAAGGAGATTTTGATGGCTGGGATTTATTCGGATATTACCAAGACGATGGGCAATACGCCGCTGGTGAGGATCAATCATATCGTGCCTGCCGGGGGGGCGACGGTGCTGGCGAAATGCGAGTTTTTCAATCCGCTGGGGTCGGTGAAGGACCGTATCGGGGTGTCGATGATCGAGGCCGGCGAACAGGCGGGGAAGATCGATAAGAATACGCATATACTTGAAGCGACATCAGGGAATACGGGTATTGCGTTGGCGTATGTGTGCGCGGCCAAAGGGTACAGGCTGACGCTGACGATGCCGGAGACGATGTCGATCGAACGGCGTCGGTTGCTGCGGATTCTGGGGGCGAATCTGGTACTGACGCCCGGGTCGGAAGGGATGCCCGGCGCGATTCGCCGGTGCAATGAGATGCATCAGGCGGAGCCCAATTCGGTGATCGCCAGCCAGTTCGACAATCCGGCGAACCCGTCGATCCACATGACCACGACGGCGGAGGAAATCTGGCGTGATACCGGCGGCAAGGTGGATGCGGCGGTCTCAGCGGTAGGTACTGGCGGGACACTGACCGGCGTGGCGACGGTCCTGAAGAAGCGGAATCCCCATTTCAAGGCCATCGCCGTCGAGCCGACCACTTCGCCGGTGATCACGCAGTTCCGGAATGGCGAACCGATGAAGCCTGGTCCGCATAAAATCCAAGGCGCCGGCGCGGGCTTTATTCCCAGAAACCTGAACGTCGACCTGGTGGATGACGTGATCAAGGTGACGGATGAAGATGCGTTCGCCTATGCCCGACGACTGGCGGCGGAAGAAGGAATTCTCGCGGGCATTTCCTCAGGCGCTAACATGTGGGCAGCACTACAAGTGGCCATGCGGCCGGAATATCAAGGCAAAACAATCGTGACATTTATGTGCTCCACAGGTGAGCGTTACATTTCAACGCCCATGTACGAAGGCCTGGAACAGTAACGCCCATGCCCGCAAAGCGTCAATGTTTTTTGAAGTAGATGGCACCGAAGCGGTCGGGTTGGTGGAAGTTGGGGAGGCGGCCGATGGAGGACCAGGAGCCCCAGTGAGGATATTTGGCGCGGTCGGCGCATTTGAAGAAGTTGGCGTGCCAGGTTTGGCTGGCAAGAGGGCCGAGGCGGCCGATGTGGTTTTCAAGAATGTGGATGGGAATGGTGTATTGGATCGACCATGTGAGAGGTTCGATGTGGTCAAAGGGCGGGAGGAAGCGACCAGAGCCGCGACCGTAAGGGAGCGACTGGCGCGGTTCTTGTGTTGCCGCACGGTCGCTCCCTGACGGTCGCGGCTCTGAATTGATTTGGGTAATGGAGGACGTGATGGGGATTTGGCGAGCTTCGGCGGGGGTGAGGAGGGTGAACTTCTGGATTTTGTTGCGGATTTTGCGGGGGTTTTCGATGTGGCTGGCGAAGAGGACGCCGGCGCAGTTGATTTCAAAGTTGAAGTAGCCGCCGCCCCCCTTTTCGTCGAAGGGACGGTCGGGATGCGGGCGAAAGAAAAATTCGATGCAACTGTCCTTGTAGACCGGCGAGTGCAGGTCGGTGTATCGGCAGCGAAGAAAACGATCGGTCACATGAAAGAGAACGTGGATGGCGGTGTTGCTGTGAGCGACCTTGACCCAGGTACGCGGATGAAGGCGAGAACTTTGGAAGTAAAAACTGTTGATATGTAGCGGCGGTACGTCGGACCAGTAAAGGGCGTGAGGGTTGATGAGCGGTGGAGGGGAGGTGTGCTTGCGCGTGATGGCGTAGAAGGGACGCGGAGCAATGGGGTGAGTGGCGGGATGGTAGATCGGTGGTGATGGCATAGGGGCACGCGAAGTGTCAAAATTCGTAAAATTCGTTCAATTCGTAAAATTCGTTCAATTCGTAAAGTTCGTGGAAGTGCGGGCAAGATGCCCGCGGTACGGCGGGCGGGACGCCCGCGTTACAATTTTTGTGCGGCGGGGCCGGGACGGGTGAGGAGGAAGTTGGAGTGGTGAGAGTGGGAGGGGAATTGCTGATGGTAACGGTTGGCCCAGGTGACGAGGAATGGCTCGGATTTGGATTCGTCGATGAGTGCCCAGACGGCGCCGCCGAAGCCGGCGCCGAAGGCGGAAGCGGCGTGGGCGCCTTCTTCGCGGGCGATCCTGCAAAGAGCGATGGTTTCAGGGACCTGGTTGAGGAGCAGCTTCTCGGCATTTTTTTGCGAGAGATCAATGAGTTCGCCGAGTTTGGTCAAGTTTTTCCCCCCCCCTTCGCGGATGGCCTGGACGCTGCCGGGAATGATGGTTTCGGATTCGGTCTGGAATTGATCGAGGCGATCGGTCAGGCGGAGTGGGTGGTTGGCGAGGATTCGGCGGAGGTCGTGGGGGACGTTTTGGGAGCTGGCGAGTGCGGCGGCGACGGTGGGGTCGGAGCGACCGGTGGAATTGTTCCAGGTATCGACGATGGCACGGGTACGTTTGGAGGCGGAGTTGTAGAGTTCCATGGCGGCGCCGGTTTTTTCGGCGATGATGCCGGAGACGCCAATGGCCAGCACGGTGTTTTTGGGCCAGGGGACGGTGGCTTCGTAGCGGACGGGACAGAAGGCGTATTGGGAGAGGTGGTTGGGTTTGCAGCAGAGGATGGCGGTGTGGTCCTGGGAGCCGCCGAAGGTACCGACGCCTTTGTCGCCGGGGAGTGAGCCGAAGGTTTGGCCGTTTTCGTTGCAGCCGAGGTAGCCGGAGAGGTCTTCGATGCTGCGGATGTTCTGCTGGTAGGCGGGATGCTCGGTGAGGTTGTTGACGTCACGCAGGGCGAGGAAGACGGCGATGATGAAAGCACTGGAACTGGAAAGACCGGCGGCGGGCGGGAGGTCACTCGCAAGGGCGATGTCGGCGCCGAGTAGGGTTGAATTTTTGATTTTTGATTTTTGATTTTCGATTTTTTGAGTGGGTGGGAAGTTGCGGGCGAGGCGGCGGGCGACGGTCATGGGGTAGTTGGACCAGTCGCCGCGGGTGGCTTCGAGCTCCGGCGAAAGCGTGAAGGAAGCGGTGGCATCGAGATCGAGTGCAGCAATGTTGATTTGGGCGTCGGTGCGAGGGCGGGCGACGAGACAGATGCCGCGTTCGACGGTGCAGAGGAGACTGCGGCCGCCGGCGTAGTCGGTGTGCTTGCCGAGGAATTCGACGCGGCCGGGCACATAGTGGCGAATCGATTGCGATGCGGGGGCGGCGGCGGTTTTGTCTAACGATGCTTCGCAGCGGTCGAAGAGCGTGGATTTGCGAGCGGCTTCGACGGGGGTCATTCCGGCGGTGATGAGAGCGTTTGCCAGCGAGGTGGTCACAGGTCGACCTCCGTGCCGGCGAGGACTTTGGCGACGGGTGCGATGTCGCCGCGACTGGACATGTCCAGCACCGGGCCGGCGATGTTGATGACACGATATTTTTCGCCCAGATGCTGCATCGAGTACTGCACGGCATCCGGAATTTCATACTCACCGCGAGGCGATGGCGCAATATCGCGGCAGGCGTTGAAGATCGACTTGTGAAACATCCAACAGTTCATGGAGACGCCAATATGCGATCTTGCATTTTCCAAGGCGTCGATCGTTGCCTGGTCGGGTTTTTCCAGGATTTGTTCGAGGTAGCCGTCGGGCCGGGATTTGACGACGGCGAACTTGGCGATGCGGTCGGCGGGGATGTTGCTGGTGGCGATCAGGGCGGCGCGGTCGAAGGCGACAAGGCCGGGCTCCGTGAGCTTGCGAAGACCTTCGAGCGCGGCAAGCGGATAATGATTGTCTGAATTGATCACAAGGAAAGGATCGTCCGCGGCAAATTGTTCGGCGGCGGCGACGGCGTTCGCTGTGCCAAGCGGCTTCTCCTGAATCGCAAAAGAAAAGGTCAGACGTTTGGCTTGGAGCGTCTTGAAGTAGTCGCGGATCTGCTGGTGCTCCTGGCCAATGACGAGGCAGACGCGTCGGTAACCGGCCTGCGCGATGACGTGTAGGACGTAATCGAGGAAAGGGCGGTCGATGGGGATAAGTGCCTTGACGCCGGTTTCGGCGATGGCGGCCTGTTTGGCGTCGAGGGCAGCATCCGTGTCGGTTTTGCGCATTCGCGTGCCCAGCCCGCGGGCGAGAATGACGGCTTTGTCGGTTTCATGAACGCTCATTGGAAGCCTTTTTTTAGCCACAAGGGCACAGAGACGCACAGAGACGATGAAGAGGGATTTTAGAGGATCATCGGCAAAATTCCAGCACTATCAGAGCCGCAATCGTCAGATTGCGGTTGCGACGGCGCAATCTGACGATTGCGGCTCTGATGGGTTGCGTGTTTCGACGGTACGCGGAAGCAATCATGCCGGCTAAATAACACGCTGAAGCGTGAACTCCGCGTTACTTGCTGGCGATCATTTCGGGGTGCCAGCGGACGAAGCCTTCGATCGCTTCGTATTCGGCGAGGCCGAGCTTGTTGTAGATTTCCGCGGTGGCGCGGTTGCGGTCTTCGGCTCGTTGCCAGAATTCCCGCTTGTCGGTGCCGGGGAACATGACGCGGTCTTTTTGGCTTTGATGGCGGAAGATAGCGCTGCGTTTGCGGAGGAGTTCGTTGGGGCTCAGGGGGACGGCCATTTCGATTTGCTCGGGCCCCCATTCCTGCCAGGCGCCGCGATAGAGCCAGATTTCGCATTGGGCGAACCAGGGTTCTGTTTTGACTTGTTCGATGGCTTTGAGGATGGCGTTGAAACAGAGGCGGTGGGTGCCGTGGGGGTCGGAGAGGTCGCCGGCGGCGTAGAGCTGATGCGGTTTAATTTTTCGAAGCAGATCGACGATGGGCTTGATATCTGCTTCGCTGAGCGGATTTTTGCGGGCTTTGCCGGTTTCGTAGAAGGGCATGTCGAGGAAGTGAGTGCGGTCTTTGGGTACGCCGCATTCGCGGGCGGCGGCACGGGCTTCGCCTCGGCGGATCAACGATTTGATCCGTTGGATTTCGGGGCTGTCGGCCTGGCCGGGCTGCTTGTTGCGAATAAACGTCTCGATGTGTTCGTCCATGCGGTGGGTCTCGGCTGTGCCGAAGCCGACGATTTTGCCCAGTTCGGCGGCGAATTCGGCGAAACGCTGGGCGTCGTCATCGAGGACCGCGAGATTGCCGGAGGTTTGGTAGGCGATGTGGACTTCGTGTCCCTGGTCCGCGAGGTGAATGAGCGTGCCGCCCATGGAGATCACGTCGTCGTCCGGGTGCGGAGAGAAGATGATGCAGCGTTTTGGGAAGATGGCGTCTGTCGGGCGGGCGATGTCGCCGGGGCGTTTGAGGCGGTCGGGTTTGCCGCCGGGCCAGCCGGTGATGGTTTCGCCCATCGTGCGGAAGACGTCGAGGTTGATCTTGTAAGCGGACTCTTTTTCGGCCAGCAGGTCCTGCAGGCCGGACTCGTTGTAGTCTTCGTCGGTGAGCTTGAGCAGCGGCTTGTTGATTTTGAGGGCGAGCCAGATCGCCGCGGTGCGGATGCGTTTAGCGTCCCATTGTACCTGTCCGACGAGCCAGGGCGTCTTGGAGCGTGTCAGCTTCGCGGCGGCGGCGGCGTCCAGAAGGATCTGCGAGTTGGGATGCTCCTGCAAGAAGCTCGCGGCAACGGCGGTCGTGACGGGACCTTCCACCGCCTGTTGGATGACGCTGGCCTTGCCTTCGCCAAACGCCAGCAGCAGGATCCGCTTGGCGGAAAGAATGGTTCCCACGCCCATCGTGATGGCGCGGCGAGGCACGTAGCGTTCCCCCAGAAAATCGCCGGCCGCATCGATACGCGTCACACGATCCAGCGTCATCAGGCGTGTACGGCTCGCTTTCGAGGAGCCCGGTTCGTTGAAGCCGACATGTCCGGTGCGGCCGATGCCCAGGAGTTGCAGATCGAGACCGCCGGCCTTCGCCATTTTTTCTTCGTAAGCGAAGCAGTAGGCGGGGACGTCCTCGAGCTTGAGGGTGCCGTCGGGAATGTTGATGTTCTTCGGATCAATGTCGATGTGATCGAAAAGGTGCTCATGCATGAAACGGTGGTAGCTCTGTAGCTCGTTGGGCTGCATGGGTAAGTATTCGTCGAGGTTGAAGGTGATGACGTTTTTGAAGGACAAGCCGCCCTGTTTGTGCATGCGGACGAGCTCGGCGTAGATGGACACCGGCGTGGAACCGGTGGCCAGACCAAGCACGCACATCTTCCCTTCCAACGCCTTAGCACGAATCAACGCGGCGATCTCGCTGGCGGCGGCAAGACTGGCCTCGCGGGGCTGATCGAAAACCTTCACGGGAATCTTTTCGTAGTCGATGGGCGTACTCATGAAATGGGTTCCTCAGTAATAGAACGTTCGCGCTCTAGCATACTGGAAAAAAAGTGGCAATGCAGCAGTTCCGTCGTTAAGTCGTTAAGTCGTTGCGTCCAAAGCGGCGAACCAGCGATGATCGAGTCGCAATTGAACGGTCACGGAAGGATCATCGTTGGTTCGCGAGGCGACCTTACGGTCGCGGCTCTGATTCGGAACGTCTGCTCTTATTTGGGTTTGGCGGCGGGGGACATCAGGTCGCGAATTTCATCTTCACGCAGGACGCTGGCGGCGGAGATCGCAAGGTTTTTGTCATATTCCATATTCATCTTGTAGGTAAGCGAGAACGCTTCGGTGCCGCGTTTCTGGGCGGGAACGGTGATGTCCCAGCGGAGAATGCCTTTCTTGTGCTCGCTCTGGCGGTATTCCGGGTCGGTGCTCAGCGGGATCGTCTCGGCGTCGATGAAGGTGACTTTGACTTCGGAATCCTTCGCGGTCGGGAGGCGGTCCATGATGCGAACGTTGGCGGGAGTGGTGCCGAAGTTGTCGATGGCGATGCGGAAGGTGTAGCTGACGATTTTGTTGCCGCCCTGGGTGATTTCGGTTTTGTCGGTGCGTTCGCGGTAGGCGCGCAGGGACGAGTCGATGCCGAAGCCGACGGTGAAGGGTTGTCCGACGGCGACGGTGGGCGTGTCGCCCGATCCGACGAATTGGCCGCCGACGTAGGTGGAGACGGGGCCGGCCAGCAGCACGAGGTTGCTGGTGTTGGTGAGCGTTGCCTGGTCGTAGACGTAGGTGGTCAGGACGGGTGTGGCGACTTTGTAGAAATCGCTTTTGACGCCGAAGGAGTCGATTTGGATGAGCTGTTGGTCGGAGCGGCTGGGGAGGCTGGTGCGGGATTTCATCTGGTAGGTCACGACGATGCCTTCGGTGGCGGGGCGGAAGCTGGGACGGGTGGCGGGTTTCGATTTGCTGTCGTCACCGGCGAGTAGTTCGAGTACCTGGAACTGGTCGGCGACTTTGTTGAGCCCCAAGTCGTTCTCATAGTTGTTGACGTTGAATTTGTTGCCGATTTGGGTTTGGGATAAGCCGGAGGAGAAGAGGGAGCCGCCGCCGCCACCGCTGCCGACGGCGACGGGGCCGTTCGTGTTGTCCCAGTTACCGCGAGTGTTGCGGGCGGCTTCGGCGATGTTCTGTAATGCGACGCGGTTGCTTTGGGCGGTTTGGTAATCGAGCTTCGAGGAAATCTCCTTTGCCTTTTCCAGTTCAGTGCGGCTCAAGGTCAGTGTGAGTGGGTTGAGCACCGGTGCGGCGGCGACGAGGTTGGGCGTCGCGGTGGAAAGAGTCATATTGACATTCGTCCAGTCTTCGCCGCTCATCTGCTGGATCGACGCCTGGTATTCGATGGTGGCATTCTTCCGGGCAGCGTCGGCGCGGATGTTGTAGCTGGGAGCCCAACCGGCGTTGTCGACGAGGTAGCGGAGCTTCAATGTCCCGCCGCCCCCCCCAGATTTGCGGCTCACGAACACGACCGCTTCCCGAAGAACGTGCGAAGAACGCCCCGTGATCTCGGTACGCTGACGCTCAAGGAGATTGGCCTGTTCGTTGAGCTTACGCTGCTCCAGCGTCAGCTTGAATTCCTGGTCGGCGATCTTCTGACGCTGCTCAAACTGATAGCTGGTAAGATTTTTGAGCTGATCCGCGTTCAGAACACCTTTGGTCATCTCGACATTGGCGGTCGGAGCGGTGAAATTGGCGAGCTTGTCGAGGTAGCCTCGCTGCTCCTTGAGAAGGTTTTGCTGCTGGGTGTTGGCGGCAATCTGGTCATTGAGTTGTTGGACGGCATCGTCGATCTTACGGACTTCCTCGCGGACATCCTGAGCGACGGGACGGTTGCGGTAGACGACGCTGCGAATCTCAACGCTGTCGCTGCCCTCGGCAAACAGCGACTGCGGCACGATCCGATCCGGCAGTTCCGAAACAACGATTTCCCCCAGCCCTTCCCCGCCCGGCAGATCGACAATCCGAGTGATCAATGCCTGCCCCCGGTAAACCGTAACAGCATCAACCTTACCCTTAACGATAGTTTCCTCAGCGGCAGCCGCGACGCTGCAAACGGCCAGTGACAGAAAAATGGCGGCAATGGCGGTACGTTTCATGAGAAATCTCCAAGCAGGAAAACAAGGATTCAAGAGCGTTAGACGCACAGGATGATAAAAAGTTCATGAAAAAATTGGCACCGAAAAAATTGGCACCCAATCGGTCCCTACGGGACCAATTGGGTTTCCCACGGCATGCCAATAGGATACGCCATACGCATCGCCTGGAAGCCGGCGATGAAGAATTCGGCGGAGACACTGCTGCCGCCGCGGGTACCAACCGTGTAGTTGACCGTGTGCCGGCGATTGCAGCAGACCTTGGGGAACTCTCGCAGAGCAGTCCGGCACATCACGCGGTCGGGATCGCTGCTGCCGTGCCCGGTGGGAGCGTACCAAATAGGAGCACACTTCACCGCCATTTCACGGGGAAGCAGATAACAGTTGGTATCGATGAGGTGTTCGTTTTTGTCGTTGAAGACGTGATGCAGATTGCCGAGACTTTCGCAAATATCTTTAACGATAAATTTACCGGACTCATCGACGATGTTGCGAAGAGCGAAGGCCCATGTGGATTGCGTGGTGCGGATCTCGGCGACCAACGAAGCAATGTGATCCGGCCCGAACCCGTTGTCCTCGTCAAGGAAACAGAGGAACTCGGTGTTGACGAGGAAGCAGGCGGCGGCGTAGATGCGGTGCCCGCACCAGCCGTCCTTGCCGGTGGGATGAGGGAGGATGATGAGGCGGCGCGGGTGGCCGGTAGGGGGGTGGGATGTGTGGATCGTTTGTACGGCGGCGAGCCGCTCTTGGCCGTCGGAGACGAGCCAATGTTCGATGTTCGGGAATGTTTGTTTTTGCACGGATTCCAGGCACTTGGCAAGATTGCCGTGTCCGGTGGCGGCGGTGATGACGGTGACGGTGTCGATGGTAAACATGGTCCGATCTTATCTTATCCGAAGCGTCCCGTGATGTAATCTTCTGTCTGCTGGTTGTCGGGGCTGTGGAAAATTTTGTCCGTGGCGCCGAATTCGACCAGTTGTCCGAGATAGAAAAAGGCCGTGTGGTCCGCTACGCGGTTCGCCTGGTGCATGTTGTGCGTCACGATGATGATCGTCACATGCCGGCGTAAGGAGTCGATCAGCGCTTCGATTTTTTTCGTGGCGATCGGGTCCAGCGCCGAGCAGGGCTCGTCCATCAGCAGCACCTCTGGTTCCGCGGCGATCGCGCGGGCAATGCACAACCGCTGCTGTTGTCCGCCGGAGAGCGCGTGGGCGGAGCTGTGCAGTCGATCTTTGACTTCCTCCCACAAGCCGGCGCTTCGCAGTGCCCGTTCGGCGGCATCATCCAGAACAGATTTTTTTGTGATGCCATCGATATGCAATGAATAGATTACATTTTGATAAATGGATTTCAGGAATGGATTGGGTTTTTGGAAGATCATGCCGGTGCGTTTTCGCAGGGAGATCACGTCGATGCTTTTTGGGGAGGGGCCGTAGATTTCTTTGCCGTGGATTTTAACCGAGCCTGTGACGTGGCAGTGGTCGATCAGGTCGTTCATGCGGTTGAAGCAGCGGAGGAGGGAGGATTTTCCGCAGCCGGAGGGGCCGATGAAGGCGGTGACCTGTTTTTCCGGGATGGTCAGGTGGATGTTGTGCAGGGCCTGCGTTTTGCCGTAGAAGAGGTTCAGGCCGCGGACTTCCACGGCAGGCGGGGCGGCCAACGGTTCGGCGGCGCTGATCGCGGTCATTCGCCGCGGACTTTTCACCGGGGAGGGGGGCGTCTCTACTTCTTCAAGAATGGCTGTCATGTCCATATTCCTCAGATCGTCCAACTGTCACAAGTAAAGCTGTTTGATACGGTCAAGTAAACCCCTGCCGGCAAACATTAGCGCTCCATTAGCGCTCCGCTAACAATGCGGAATCAGGCCTTTTTGGCGGGGGGGGGCTTGGCCCGAGAAAAGTGGCGGACGCCGAGATTCAGCGCCAGAATCAGAAACATCAGTATCAACATGCCAGCCCATGCCTGATTCACCAGGCGATTGTCCGGCTGCTCGGCGTTCTTCCATATCTGTAACGTCAAGGCTGGGAAAAAGCGATTCAACTCGATAAACGAGCCGCCGCCGCCGCTCCAGCGAAACACCGGCTGATCGGAACCCAACACCGTAAAAATCAACGGAGCTGTTTCGCCAGCCACACGCGCCACGGCGAGCATGACGCCGGTGATGATGCCGCCCTTGGCGGCCGGCAAAATCACGCGGAAAAGCGTTTGGGCCTTCGAAGCCCCCACGCCGATCGACGCTTCTCGATACGACTGCGGTACCAGTCGCAGCATCTCCTCCGTCGTCCTTGCCACGATCGGTATCATGATGAACGCCAACGCCAACGCCCCCGCCCATGCCGACTGGCCCCACGGCAGCACTACGAGTTCAAATACCAATACGCCTATGATAATCGATGGAACGCCGACCAGTACGTCCACGACCAGGCGGATAATGCTTGTTATCCAGGCTTTTTTTGCATATTCGGCCAAACATACGCCGCAGGCCATCCCCACCGGCACACCCATCAGGCTCGCCAGCCCGATCAGCACCGCTGTCCCCTCAATGCCGTTACGAAGACCCACACGCTGCCCCTCATCATCCAGGTTCTTCAGAAATAAGTCCAAGCTCAGGCTCGAAAACCCCTTGTAAACGAGATAGCCCGTAATCAGCATCAACACCAGCATCGCCACGCCTGCACTCGTCGAGCAGAAACTTTGCATCAGGCGATTGGCCACTCGCGCTAAGCGATTGTACGGTCGTTCCCCACTATTTCCCCACCAACCCACCCCCAGCTTCCCCGTAAACACTATTTTGTCTCCGCCTGTCCCCGCCCCCTCTGGTTCGTGGCATCGGCGCCTCGCCGATGGTTCGTTGCGACCCTTCTTGCTGATCGAAATCACCAGCATGCGTGCCAGCGTGTTGACCAGCATCGTCATCACCAGCAGCACCAGAGCCGCGTAAATCAACGCGCTGCGATGCATGCCGGTCTGCGGCGATGGGAATTCATTCGCCAACACACTCGCAATCGTCGCGCCCGGCTTGAAGAGATTGTCCACCGCTCCCACTGTCCCCCCGATCACCCGCGTCACGGCCATCGTTTCGCCGAGCGCCCGTCCCAATCCCAGAATCACGGCCACGAGTATTCCCATTTTCGTATATGACAATACCATGCGTGTTGCTTGCCACCATGTTGCTCCCAGCGCATAAGCGCCCTGCTCCAGTTCCCCGGGCACGGCCAGGAGCACGTCCCGCGTAACCGCCGTGATGATCGGCAAAATCATGATCGCCAGAATCACGCCGCCGGCGAATACGTTCGTCGGAATCCCCAGCGGCGACAAAAAATCACCCGGCAAATAATACGCCTCCCCGGTATACGCATCGATCCCCCAAGGTATCCAACGCAGCTTGGCGATCGTGTAGGCAAACAGCGGCGAGGCGTACTGATTCAGCCAGGGCGTCATCACCAGCGCCCCCCACATGCCGTAGGCGATCGACGGAATCGCCGCCAGCAGTTCAATAAGAAACCCCGCTCCCACTGCCAGCCAGCGCGGCGCCAGCCGTACCAGAAACACCGCCGCCCCTACGCCCAACGGCACCGCCAGACAGACCGCCATCAACGACGAGAGCAGCGTTCCCTCGATCACCGGCCAGGCTCCGAAACTCTCCGCATAGTCCCACGAGGTGCTCCACAAAAACCGCACGCCGAATCGCGTGATGGCCGGCCAAGCTCCATACAGCAACACGCCCGCCAATACGCCCAACAGCGTCACCGCACCCCAGGCTCCGCCCCAGACCCATGTCGCTGCGGCCGCGTCAAACATCCGCCCTGTCCAGCGTCGCCCCGTCTCCCATCTTTTTGCAGAAGTTGCTGTTGTCATGCTGCTCCTGTGATGAATGCGAAGAGCCCATTAGCCCCCGGCTCTGCCGGGGGTTCGTCCGGTGGAGACCGTAGATGGTGGGTTTGCGAGGAAAAACCCCCGGCAGAGCCGGGGGCTAGTTGTTTACTCTTGCACGGGCTTGCCGTCGAAGGTGATGGTGCGGAGTTTGGCTTGCACTTTTTTCTGCACTTCCGGCGGCAGCGGAGCGTAGTCCGTACCGTCGGTCATTTTTTGTGCGTCGCTGACGCACCAGTCCAGGAATTTCACCAATGCCTTGGCCGCGGCACGATCTTTCAGATAAGATAAGTCTTGATGTACTAAAATATACGTATATCCAGCGATTGGATAAGCATCGGCACCTGCCGCGTTGACGATGCTGATTTTCAGGTCGGCTGGGAATGCGACCGTGGAGGCCGCCGCGACGACGCCGGCGGTGGAGGCTGTGACTTCTTTGCCCTCCTTATTGATCTGCTTCGCATAGGCCAGTTTATTTTGCGTGGCGTAAGCCGCTTCGACGTAGCCGATGGCGCCCGGCGTATTTTTCACCATTGTCGCTACGCCGTCATTTTTCGGTGTCGTCAGCAGTCCTGCCGGCCAATCCACCGACGCCTTCGCCCCAATTTTCTCCGCCCACGCCTTGCTCACCGCCGACAGATAGCTGGTGAAGATGAACGTCGTGCCAGAGCCGTCTGCCCGCCGCACCACTTGGATCGGCATTCGCGGCAGCGTCACCCCCGGATTCAACGCCGCGATCTTCGGATCGTTCCACGACTTAATTTCTTTGAGATAAATTCCCGCTACCGCATCGCCGTTGAGCTTCAGGCTTTCTTTCACTCCCGGCACGTTATAAATCAGCACCACCGGCCCGGCCACCGTCGGAATGTGCAGGATATCCGCACCGGCCTGTTTCTCCTGCTCCGCTGTCAAGGGGGCGTCGGAGCCTGCGAAGTGCACCTTCTTTGCCGTGATCTGTGTAATGCCCGCACCGGATCCTACTGACTGATAATCCACGACGACGTCGCTGTGGGCCTTGTTGTACGCCGCGACCCATTTGGCATACAGCGGTGCCGGGAACGACGCTCCCGCACCTTGCAACTGTGTTTCGCCACGTGCCGTCGGGATCGACGCACCCAGGAACGCCATTGCCGCCAACGCCGTCGCACCGATTTGCCAGAAACGCATACGATTCCTTTCAAAAAAGACCGTTTCTCATATTCATCGCGGCGACAGATTAAACTTCCTGCGCTAACGTTTGATGAAGACGGTGTAAAGTTTGGGCGTGGATGTTGTGCCGGGAACGCAATAGCCTTGCGAGGAAACGCAAGGCTTAACGCCTCCTACGCGTCTCACGCATACGTTCCATGAAGGGTCTCTGGCGTCCGCAGCCTTACGTTTCCACGCAAGACTATCCTTCACCTTTTTTCGGGGTTGGCTGGATTCGACACTGAAGCACCCGCCATTCGGTGACGATATAGACTCTGGTGGCTCCTTGGAATTTCCATGGAAGGTCCCCAGGCGGTACAAACGGCGATTTTGTTCCACGCCTCACGCCCGATATTGATCATCATGAGAAACCAGGAAATCGTCCATGGCTGGTGAGGCCTCTGTTGTCAATACTCCCGTTGAAGCGCCCGATGCGATGGGGCCATCCGGGGCACCCCCTGTTCGCGAAGAACGCCGCTCTGCCCAACGCACTGCTGTCACCATGGAATGCGAAGCGGTCCTCCTCGATCAGCCCAACCATCCCTCCACACGCATCACCCTCCGGGACATCAGCACCGGCGGCGCGTCCTTCGACACCTCCCATCCCTTCCGCGAAAACGAGCGATTGATGATCGTGATGCATTTAGCCAATCGCACCGGCCGCAGCATCCTCAGTCGCATCCGCTACTGCAATAAACTCAGCGACTCCCTCCACCTCGCCGGCGTCGAATTCCTCGACGCCATGAACCTCTCCCGTTCCCTGGGACCCGCCCGCATCCCGCCCAAATGGCTCATGCCTCGCACCGATAAATAATCATAAGATTCGAAAAGTGTTGAAACCACGGAGAGCACGGAGGGCACGGAGAATTTGTCAAAGTTTCGAGTTTCGAGAACCTCGAAACTTGAAACTCCGTGCTCTCCGTGGTTTCATGGGCTTTGTCACTTCATCGCATAGTTCAATACGGCATCGTTGTGCCGCTTGTAATCCTCGAGTGTTGTCGCTATTTCCACTCCGCCAAGTTTTTGTCGGCGTTGATCACGTACAGGTTGCCGTCGAAAATGTAAAATTGCAGAGGATACGTATATCCGTTGAAAATATTGATGTGAGAATGGGCCTCCCCCATGGCGGCGATCACTTCGCATAACGCCACGCAAATCGAGACTATAGCATCATTACAGGTCGTTTTTTCCTGATCGCTTGTCGTTTTGGCCGATACGTTCCATGATGAAGTGTCATGGAGGATATCGTGATGAGCGGGCCAGGAAGGTATCTCGGGGA
>Ga0123357_10004368_pt1 | contig 16571 bp, 21 predicted proteins | sample TergutEmb28metaG_FD_89873 | JGI IMG/M metagenome (GOLD analysis project Ga0123357, IMG submission 89873) | Embiratermes neotenicus P4 segment gut microbial communities from Petit-Saut dam, French Guiana - Emb289 P4 | ecosystem: Host-associated > Arthropoda: Insects > Digestive system > Gut ... | reverse complement strand
TAGTAGACGGCAAGGAATCGGATCTGGCTATACTGAACCCGCTGCCGCACCTGGTTATGGATGTACTTATGGATAACACGAAGGTCGGTATAGCTTTGGACTATATTGAAAATGAGATTGCCAATAGGAAGCGCATGGTACGGGAAGGAAAACTTAACCCGAAGCCGCTGCTGTTCCTTATCGATGAGATTGACGCAATACTGCCGAAAAATCCGAATCTCATGGATCGGGTTATACAGATATCCGGCCAGGCCCGCAGTTTTAACATTCTGATGATCATTACAGCGAAGCGGGTAGTAAAGAAATTCGTTGACAAGGCTATTACCGATAATTTTCTCGCGCGTCTGTGCTTGATGGTTCCCGACATGGAGGCCTCACAAAATATTCTTGGGAGCAGCTACACGCAGGGCGCGGAACTTACAGGCAAAGGAGATCTGTTTTTTAAGGCCGGCCCTCTCATGCGCGGACAAGGGTATCTGATTGACGAAAAGCATAAGGGGGAAGCGTCAAAGATGGTTAAAAAGATAACCAGGATGTATCCGGCCATAAACCGGAAGCCGCTTGGCGATGACGGGGACGATGTCATAGAGGGAAAATGCATGGAACCGCTGGACGAGGGGTTTGATCTGTTCATCCCGCTCAAAAGGGGGCAAAAGGTTATAAATTTATCGTCTTATAACGGACGGACAGCGGCGGACACGCGGACGGACAGCCGGACAGGCACGGACACGCAAGAACCGCTTGAAATAGCCAAACGGATAGCGGCGGACGGCGATCGTGACGGACAGATGGACGGACGGACACCCCCAAAAGTATATGAAATAGGGGGGTATGCCGGTACGGACGCGGACGGACGGACAGCGGACAGCACGGATGTTATATCCAAGATAATCGCACTGCATAAGGAAAATAAGGGGAGCAGGGTTATAGCTCCCATTGTGGGTATGTGTAAAACCAAGGTGGCCGAAATAATCAAAGAATACGAGGCTGGCCTGCGGGAAACGGATGAGGGGTAAATTAAAAATTTTCACGCATATTTCCAAAAACTTGAAAAAAAATATATACGAAAACGGGCATTTTAAGGGGTTTGGAAAAACACATAAAACGAAGCGGCGGAGACGGCTATATATAAGGGCCTTCGCCGCTTTTATTGCTTAGGAATTCCGGCGGTGAGGTTATTCAGATGGCGTAATTTCCTCAAAGCGACAATGCCATGATACAATTCATTCCTGCATCAGCATTCGTGAGTACAATGAGCGGAATGCTCGGATATACGCTTAATGAGTATAAAGCTCTTTCAAAAGCCCGGAAGCTGGACTTTTGATTTGTTCCAGTTAAAGCCGTTAGCTTACTAAAACAACTAAACCGCTGTCTGTCCTGTCGGCGTTTGCGCTCGCGTCGCGTTAACCTTTCGAAACAAGCCGTTGATAATAGCGTCTATTTCCTACCACCATTCCCACAGAGGGGGCGACGATCCCCATTTGTGGGGATGAGATAGGCTTCCCAACGTGTTGGGAAATACGGAAGCCCGGTAACCTCCGCTTTCGGTCTTGATCCTATTGAGTCGGGCCGGTATACTAAGCTTGTGGAGCTGGTACGCATACCGTGCCCGCAGGGCCCCTCAAGAGTGAGCACTTTGGAGAGGGCCTTTTATAATTCGATAGCAATGAGCGCGCCGCGGTTCTCACGGCCTTCGTATCCCCCGGTAACACCCTTGAAGCGGGCTGCCAGCTGGATGCCTTTATCCATTATGGGTGCCAGCAGGTCAGCCAGATCTTTCGGGATGAAGCCCAGATGATACTTTTCGCCATTTTTGACGTTAACCAGGACGCGGATGGCGTTCGCGTCGTAAGTGTTGCCGGCTTCCCTTTCGAGGGTTACGTTTATCATATTGGCGCTGTACTTCTCCAGCTTCCGGAGGGCCCGCTGCCGGGTTCCGTATGTAACGCCGTTCACGCGGCTAATAAGCAGGCGGCCTTTTACTATCTGCCAGGCTCGATGGAAAGAGGTGGACAGGTCATTTATCTTTTTGTTTATGCGGTTCGCGAGCGTCGCGACGGATTTTCTGATTTTGGTTATCTGTGTCATGGTTGTTCCCCTCTCATGTTTTTCGGTTAAGTAGTCCAGTCTGCATCCAGCTAACGCATATTTGTTTCGGGCGGTTATCCCTGGCCGTCTATCACATGCAGGTTAGCGGGAAGTCGTTTCCTTAACCCTTATGAGATTATTATACTCTGAAAACAGTGCATATTCAATTGGTAATATGCACGAAATTTAGAGTATAATTTTATGCAGAATGTACATTGAAAATGGTGCATAGTTTATGTATACTCAAGGAGAGGTGACGGATAATGGCAATTCGATATGATAAGTTATTTGCATTAATGAGAGAAAAGGGGCTTACAACCTATAGGATAAGGCAAGACAATATTATCTCTCAAAGTGCATTACAAAGCCTTAGAGAGGGAGAAAGCGTTACTATGGATACAGTTTCAGCTTTGTGCAAAGCTCTTGAGTGTCAACCTGGAGATATCCTGGAGTACACGCCAGATGATGAGACGGGCTTAACGCTATTATCGGAAACCAAAATAAGGCGCGAATGTAAGAAATATGGGATGACTCTTAAGAAATCACGAATCAAAAACATCAACATTGATGATATGGGCGGCTATATGCTGGTAGATACAATGGGCAATTTTGTTATCGCTGGTAGCCGGTTTGAATTGACCCTCGACGATGTACAGGAATGGTTAAAAAATACTACGGAGGTAGAGGGTAGCGGCTTAAAGGGAATCGCAAAAGCAAGCAACCTAACGGTCGCTAAATCATTGACGTTCGAGCAGGGGGAAAGGCAATGAAAAAGCTTAAAATCTATCTTGATACCTCGGTCATCAGCTACCTTCACCAGCCAGACGCGCCGGACAAAATGGATGACACCCTGGCGTTGTGGGAAGAAATAAAGGCAGGAGAATATCAAGCTGTTATCTCAGAAATAACTACAAGGGAGCTTATGGAGTGCGTCGAGCCCAAACGCTCAATAATGGCTGACTACCTAATCGAAGCGGATATTGAAGTCTTGACAATCACCAGTGAAATAAACGAGCTGGCGCAAGAGATAATACACCGCGGCATTTTAACGCCGAAAAGTATTGACGATTGTACTCATATCGCAGCGGCCATCACAAACGGTTGCGACATTATCGTCTCTTGGAATTTCAAACACCTTGTAAACATCAGGACAATCAACGGAATACGAGAAATAACTGTATCCAACCATTACAAACCAATCGACATTTACTCGCCCTCTGTGCTTTTGAAAGGAGACGAATAGCATGGATAAACCCAGCATTAGCCCTGATTTTACTGTCGAAGATATTCATAAAATCAGAGAATACCACTATGAACTCACAAAGGATATGCCCTTTGAAGAAAGGGTGGCTTTCTACCGTGATGGCGCAAAGGAATTTCAAAAATATCTTGCGGAGCGTAAGCGTCAACAGGCTCTTGCCGTCAATTGACATCTATACTTTCCCGATTTAAAATCGCTGAAGTCTGTACGGCTCCCCAAATCCGGGGAGTCCGACAGGCTCTTTTTATGGTGTTAGATTTGTGGTTATGTCATGCTTTACGAGATACATTTAGCCTCCCCCGTTACCGTTTTGAGACTATGCGGACATGATTACACACGCGTAATACGGGCATCGGCTTAATTTAATGACGCGATATGCGCGCGAGCATACTCTTTTATGGTTGCCGAAACTGCCGGATACATTGCCGGCCTCGCCCATTGGCGCGGGTGTTATCTATGGGATATACTTAAACCGCTTATTATCGTATAATTAAGCGGGACGTGATGAACATATGAACGATGATAATTTGATACCTTTCGATGAACGAACAAAGAGCGAACAAAGAGAGATTGCCAAAAAAGGCGGGCGAAGATCCGGAGAGGCCCGCCGCCGTCGAAGGGCCATGAAAGATATGCTCAATACCATTCTGCTGTCCGCGCCGACGTGTATACCTGAAGAACTACAGCCGGCAGCGGAGCGGATGAATTTAGATACCAACGACATGCTTTACGCCGCTTCTCTATTCAACCGGGCGCTGACGGACATCCAGGCCGCCAAGTATATGGATGAACTCCTGGGCCGTAACCCGACGCTGGAACTGAAGCGGGAAGATACCCGGCTCAACAGAGCAAGGTTTACGCTCGACAAGCAGAAGGCCCTCGGTAGGGTAGAATTTGATGATATATTCAAGCCCGACGACTTAATTACGGGGTAGGGCGCGGGTGCTGCAAGCAAAAGAAATAGGGCGTGCGGCCCGTATCGCACAACGCTTTAAAGGACTGGGGTATAAAACAGATGAATGACGATAATTTAATACCATTTAACGAACGAAGTGAGAACGAAGCAAGAGAGAGCGGCAAAAGGGGAGGTAAGAAATCCGGGGAAGCCCGCCGGCGCAAAAGAAATGTCCGTCAGTTGATAAACCAAATACTTACCGCTAAACCGGATTTTGATGGGTTGACACGAGACATGTTGGCTGCTTGTCTCTTGTGCGGTATGAAACCGGACAGCAACGATGAGCTTTTGGCCGCTACCCTGTTTATGCGCGCCTTAAGCGATACGGCGTCGCTGAAATACCTGGATGAATTGGTGGGGCGGAACCCAACTCTGGCGTTAAAGCGCGAAGAATTGGCTATAAGGCACGAGGAGGTTGCCCTGAAAAAGCGCCTTATAGAAAACGTAGATACTGTTGTTAAGGATCCATATGAAGGATTTTCGGAAATTGAATTGAGACGGCTTGCCGACGGCAAGATCGTGGAATGTAACGGTAAGGATTACAGGCTACAAAAGCCATCTGACCCGGCCGCCCAAGTCTATGCTGCGCTGGACGGCGATATCTGGGATGGATTAAATGGCGGCGATATTTCATATGGGCAGGAATAACGCGCATACGCGCGCCGCTCACGGCTTGCAGGCGGAGCCTGCAACAGGTATTACTCATACCGATTCCATATGTAAAGCGTATGAAGAGGCAAATAGGGGCCGTTTATACGCCAATGGCGTACAAGTTAGGCACCATAGGTTCTTCCAGCGAAAAAATAAGGCCTGCGGCACACAGACCGCGGCTTTTTTGTAGGTTTGGGAATTTTTTAACCGTTTCCATTTTCACGGTGGGGGACAGCTGATGGGCAGGGGCAACGCACAAATAGAGAAGATAAACGAAGTAGGGGACAGGGAAAGGCATTGGGCATCACTCCAGGCTGCTTTCTCTCATATTGAAGGCCACATTCTCGATATGCGGAAGCAGCAGGGAGAGATTATCGGGTCATTGGTCATACAGGAAATCCGGATACAGCGGGAGATAGATGTGCTCAGAAAATCAGACCATCTTCTGACAGACACGATAATAAAGACAAAAATCGGCTCGCGATGGGTGGTTACGACTAACGTTCGAAATACCATGAATCAGATTATTAAGCGGTATAACGTACTTACGCGCCTTACTGGCCAAAGGCTGAGGGCTGTTGAACACCTCCACAGTATAGATATGGCCAGCGCACGCCTGCAGCTGCTATGGGATAGACTTAACATGACGGTGGATATGCCGGCAGCGGATACGCTTGGAGAACTGACATTGTTATGGCATGAAGCCGGTATCGAACCCGAAGAATGCCTAGCGGCTTGATTGGATCGTTTATCGAAACGATGCGACCTTACCATTGACGTTATCATTCATTGGTAAGATTGCCATTGGCGTTATCATAGGCGTTAATATTTGAAAATGGCTTAAATATCGGATTTTTAGCACTTTTCCTTGTGACCAAAGTTGCAAAAAGTTGCAACGCTCCGATAATTTGCTTAATGATTTAGGCAAAAAAAATAAAAATAAACTCAATTAGGTCACACGAAAAGCACGATTTTAAGCCATTTAAATCGGATCGTGGGTTGCAAATAGGTTGCAAAAACGTAACTTTTCAAGCAAAGACAGGGTGAAAAGTATGGGCGGATATCATAGTGGAGGCCATAACCGTACACACGATTATACGGACCGATATAAAAGGATAGACAGTTTTGAATACGGCAAGTACGTCGTATTAATGGGAAAAGCAAAGCGGGATCATTTCAAAAGCTCCATCAAATGGGCAGATGGGAGTAGCATTGGGGTTATCCTTTATCCGGATAGGCTGACGGTTAGTTACACCACGGGCGGGGATAAGCAGACCGTCCAGGAGGATTTACATTTCACGGCCGTATCGAACACTTATGGCGGGACTGACCGGCTATATTTTGAATGCCCTTACTGCGGGCGCCGCTCACGTCTTCTGTACATGCACCGGCAGCGTTTCAAAACACTTTATTTGTTTCAAACGGAGAAAGATTCCGACGCTGGTTCGTATCCGTAAACGAAGCGAGAGGGAAGCGAGAGATAACATAAAATGCCCGCGGGGTTATCCTGTACGGGCATTTTATGCTATAAATTAATTTATAAAAGCTATTTACATGATAGAATGGCTATGCTATAATTTTATAAATTAATTTATAAAGGCGGATTATAATGGCGGGTAAATTAATACCAGCAGCAGAAGCCCGGAAACGGATGGAAGCGGCTGAGAGTAGCCTGGGCGCGTATAAATCATTCCTTCAAAGGGCTGGACTGGAAACACGGGCGATGCGGCAACAGATAGATAATTTGCTTTATGAGTTAGACGGATTTGGGGTTAAGCGTACATACGAACCCGCTAAAATTGATATGTTCGGCGGAGGCGAATATGAAAGCTTACTGACAAAGTATGTTGAGCTGCTTGGGGAATATGAAGCATTAAAAAAGACTGCCCTACAAACGACGGGAACCATGCCTCCCGCTACGCAGGATACTGAACTCCACAAGGATTATGAATCCTTAAAGGCCGACCGTGACCAGCTTGCCAATGCACTCCAGGCCGAAAAAGAAAAGCGCGCCAAGGCTGGGCGTCGGCCGCGTATAAAACCGGAAGTGATAAAGGAGATCAGGCATCTGCATGGCCAAGGGTTGACGCAAACGGCTATAGCGGAGGCAGTCGGTTATTCCGTCTTCACAGTCAACAGGGTAATACATGGAATTTTAAATTAATTTATAAAGTAATCTGACACCGCTTCCCGCTGTCGGAATCCTTGATGTGGTATATCGGTTAAAAGTTATCGCGTAGAACGCGCGTAGCGGCGTTTAAATGGCTCGGGTATACATTTGTATCCTCAAAAGGGGAGGCTTGTCTACGGGGCCGTTAAACGCATTGTAGGGCATATCAAAGATAAAAGATGAATTTCCCTCTTCTGTTCTCTTCTCCGAGAGCATCGTTAAGTATCACGATGGAAATGAGCTGCTCAACCTAGGCGTTCAACCCACCTAATAAGCATAGGTTAAAATAATGTTTAAGTATTGATTTTCAATAATATTTAGGAAATTAACGTAAACTATCATTCATGATATATTACATAAATATAAACCCGTGACGTAGCAAAGGAGGTCGAAAATTGTGGAAAACAAAAAAGTCTATGGGTATATACGGGTAAGCACAGATACGCAGTCAGAAAAGGGTTATGGACTGGACACGCAACGGGCAGCCATAGAAAAATATTGCATGGATAATGACTTAGAGCTTGTGGATATATTCGAGGACAGGGGCATCTCTGGAACCGAAGCAGTGGAAAGCGACGGAGACGAACTGATAAGCAAGCGCAAAGGATTACTGCAGCTTCTTTCCATGCTCAACGGTATAAATACCGTTATCGTATTGAACACGAGCCGCTTATGGCGATCTGATATAGCAAAGGTGCTGATACGCCGTGAAATCGAACGTAAGCACGGTGAGGTTATCAGCATAGAGCAGCCGCGGTACAGCATCTATAAAAAAGATCCCAGCGAAGTATTGATAAACGGCATGTTCGAACTGCTTGATGAATACGAGCGTATCAGCATAGCCCTGAAACTTGCCAAGGGCAGAACGACTAAAGCAAATAAGGGGGACAAGCCGGCTGGCGTAACACCGTACGGATACAGGTATTCGGCGGATAAAAAAAGTGTCATGGTAGACGCTGCGGAAGCGCCCACAATTAAAAGAATATTCGCCTTGTCGCAGACAGGCAGAACCATTCAGCAGATCGTGGACGCACTTAATATGGACGGTATAACGACCCGTCAGGGTAAGGTATGGACAAAGGCCACTGTTCACGGGATGCTCCGCAATAGTTTTTATACGGGTGTACTCACCCACCAACAGACCGCCATTCCAGGAAACCATGATGCTATTATAAGCAAGGTGCAGTTTGGCAAAGTGCAGAAGCAGCTTGAACGTAGGCACAAATAGTACATCTTTTATAAATTAATTTATAATAATATGAATTTGATTTCAGGGTAGACAAAATTCAATCTAGGTTACATAATGTCTTTGGTGACAAATATGAAAACTATAAAACAGATCGCTACTGAGATAGGCGTGACAAAACAAGCCGTATTTTACAAAATAAGAAAGCCGCCTTTATCAGATTCTTTACAGCCTTACATATCAACTGACGATGGCACTTTGATGGTATCTGTTGATGGTGAAACCCTTATCAAGCAGGCATTTAAGATTGATAGAAAAGAAACGCCAAGCCCTGTCAAGGAAACTATAACAGAAACCTTAATTGATATGCTAAGACTTGAACTTGAAGCCAAAAACCGTCAAATAGAAGAACAGCAGTTTACCATCAAAGATTTAACGGCGATCATCGCGACAAAGGACACGCAGATATTAGAGTTGACCCAGAGCCTTAATACCGCGCAGGCCCTCCATGCCGGGACGATTCAAAAACAACTGACCGAAAGTAAGCCTGTAAGGGAAGACGGTACGCCGGATGAGGGCAGGCTGCACCGGCGGTGGTGGGAATTTTGGAAGTAAGAAAGATTACAGAACTTATGTTTGTAACCGTCGAGTTTCCTAGCATATAAAAGCACAGGTGATATATGCCTGTGCTTTTTATAATTTATTTATGTGTTTTACCGTCAATTTGACGTAATTATATATAAAAATATTATAAATTTATATGCGTTTATCCGAGTTAATCTGAAATCATCCGAGTTAATCAAAGCTGTAATTACTAATTATCTAACCTCATATTGCATTATTTCAAAAAATATTGATAAAATCTGGTAATAATGTTATAATAAATCAATTTAATCAAAGGAGATGACTTTCGTTGTTAATCAACCGTAAAAGATTCGACGCCGCGTTACTGAAATTCACCGACTCGGAACAGCAGCTGGCGAAAAAATCAGGCGTGGCGTTGACTACATGGTTAGCAGCCAAAACAGGGAAGTATAACACCCGACCCGCTACGATCTGTCGGATCGCCAAAGCCTTAGAGGTTGAACCAACAGAGCTTATAATAACCGACTTTGATGATGACGACGGCGCGGCATAAAGCGGATAACCGCTATTGAACACAAAGGGGGATTTTATGAAGAACGTGAGCTTTGAAGTAAGTGAAGATAGTATCCTGACTATTGTCGTTGATTTAAAACAGTCTTTCGGGACCTCAAAATCTGGCAAAAGCGAAATCATCGGTAGTACAGAGGGTAATGTTTCCGCTCCTGAACCATACGATGATGTCAAGGTCGGGTTGAATGTTTACCGTGGAAAGCAGGACAGCGTGAGGTAATGAAACACGCCTATATAAAAAAGAGATTCCAGAGGAAGAGCCTGGGCTTGATAGAAAAGGCTAACGAAATAGCCGACACATATGAGGCTAAAGGTTATACGTTAACCCTGCGTCAAATGTTCTATCGGCTTGTAGCTGCCGCAATTGTTGAAAATTCTCAGGATAGATACAAAAGCTTAGGTCAATTACTGTCCAATGCCAGGTATGCGGGGCTTCTTAGCTGGACAGCGCTGGAAGACCGTACGCGGAATGTTGACGCGTTTCAACATTGGGACAGCCCACAGGAGAGAATAGTCTCAGCCGCTAAAAGCTACCGTATAGATTTGTGGCAAGATCAGCCGACGTATGTTGAAGTTTGGGTAGAAAAACAAGCATTGGCCGATGTGTGTTGGCAAGCGGCAGTGCCTTACGACGTTCCATTCCTGGCCTGTCGCGGCTTTGTGTCTACGTCGGAAATCTGGCGGGCAGCGGAGCGGTTCAAGGGGCATCAGAGGCAAGGTCAAGATAATACCCTGCTGTACTTGGGGGATCACGACCCGTCCGGACTGGACATGCCGCGCGACATAGGGGAGAGGTTCAGAATATTGGGCGCCAGCGTTGAAATCAGGAGGATTGCGCTGAATTATGAGCAAGTGCAGCAATACAACCCGCCGCCGAACCCTGCAAAAGAAAAAGACACACGTTACAAAGCGTATAAAGCTCAATACGGAAGATATTCTTGGGAGCTTGACGCCCTGGAGCCCGAAGTCATCAATCAGCTTATAACAAGAAACATACTTTCCTGCCTAGACTTAGATTTATTCAATGATACGAAGAGCGAGCAGGAGGCGCAGCGGGACGAATTAATTGAGTTGGCAGCCAACTTCTGATGTTAAGCCAGTACAAGTATACCGACATCGAACTGAAGAGGCTCCTTAAGATGCTGACCGTTATAATCGACACGCGCGAACAGCAAAACGGACATATAGTTGATTATTTCACCCAGAAGGGTATTCCGTACATAAACCAGGCACTATCATTCGGAGATTATTGGTTGAACAGGGATCTTATGCCGACATCATGGGCCATGACTATCGGACGGAATTCAGCGACCGGGCGTTTTTGGCGTCATTATTGGCCTGGCAGACGCGATACGGCCTTCACGTCGCTTTCGTGCCGCCCGCGTACGCGGGGCAGTTCATTTACTCCAGGCTGTATTATCACGCGCGGGAAATGCTGAAATGACCCATTTATGGACTATCTTACGATGTAACATTAGTTTGAATGGTCATTTTCAGGCTCTTGGTAAATACCGTGACCGAGCGGTATATTCATATTTTTCTGGCGAATTTGATAGATAGTTGCGGCGGAATACTTATTGGAAACATGCAAAATATGTGGTAAATTAGGGGTAATACAACAGAAAGGATGATTTATGCAGTGCTTTTTTACATCGACAGTGAAAAGTTCCATCGAGCTCTCACGAAATTCCCGGACCATGAGAAGGACCTGCGTCGCAAGGCGGGCATCGGAATAACGACTTGGTACGCTGCTAAAAATGGGAACACGCCGGTTCTACCGCGCACCATAAACCGCTTAGCCACCTTGCTTCAAGTCGAACCAGATGACTTGATCCAGCGTGAAGAGACCAGATGCTCAGTAAAGGCGGCGATGACCGCGTGACCACAAAAGAAAAATCCGCAACGGGAAAAGGCTCCACTGGGCCAACAGCAGAGCCTATCCCCCGTTTAAAAACGGGAAATTTAGGTTCATCCACACCGCTCAAATGCGGTGAAATTTGCAATCATAATGATACCACTTTCATGACGAAAATGTCTACCGCACAAAATGACGGAAATCCGATATTCAGCAAAAATTACTTTATTGGCGGCCCTCCGGAAGGAGGGCCCTGCTGCCAAGGCCTTCATCGAACGCAAAAAAATAGGCCTGCTGTGGGCAGGCGGGAGAATAATACAACGCATGATTGTATCTATTTTACCACAAGAATTACGGAATATCAACCTTTTTCTCAGATTAGACTGTTTCCAGAATGTCCCGTAAGGGGGTTCCGGACGCATGGATGAACTGAAGAAAATGCCTATATGGATATGCTGGAAGTACGTTATAAGACCGGGCGAAAAGAAACCCACAAAGCCTCCGTATAACCCTAGGACTGGCGGCGGCGCGATGAGCAATAATCCCGCGACGTGGAGTTCATATGAACAGGCAGAAGCCGCCAGCAGCAAATATGACGGCATAGGATTCATGTTTGTGGACGGTTTATGCGGGATTGACATTGACGACATAAACGGTGAGCCAGATCGTAAGCAAAGGGCACGGGATATTATATCCCTTATGGACTCATATACCGAATATAGCCCCAGCGGTAACGGTTATCATATCATTTTTAAGTGTGACGTTTCGAGGGTTCCGCAAGTAAAAGAAAAAGATCGAAAAACGGGACAGTATGAAGATAAACTCGATCCAGCATACTACACAAAAAACACTAAAGCTGGTATTGAGTGCTATATTTCCGGCTTAACGAACAGATATTTCACCTTCACCGGCGAAGCCGTAAACAGCCTAGGCATTGAAGATAGAACGGAGCAGCTGCTGACCTTCCTTGACATGTACATGAAGAAACCCGAGAACGACTCTAAAAAACAGGGCAGGGCAGGGCAAAAAGTCAATTTTGATAACTCTACTATACTCGAAAAAGCCCGAAGGGCAAAGAATGGTAAAAAGTTTCAGGCCCTTTTTGACCGTGGCGATATTTCAGGATACAAAGACGATGATTCCAGCGCGGATATTGCGCTATGCAACATCCTTGCGTGGTGGTGCGGCGGCGATACAGCGCAAATAGACGAACTATTCCGGCAATCAGCCCTTATGCGCCCTAAATGGGACGAACTGCGCGGTGGCCAGACATACGGGCAAATAACAATTGATAAAGGCATTGAAATTTGCAACGGCCAATACTACACGCCCCCGGGCAGACCAAAGAAGGCTCGGGCTAAACTCGAAGACGTAAACCAAACAGAATTTCTAACTATTGACAACCTAGAAAGATACCTTAAAGACGCAGGCATAACCGCCAGATACAATTTAATCACAAACGATTTACGTATCACAGGATTAGAGGCGTCGATCACCCAAGAACACTCACAGAATAGTCTTCCAATTATCGTATTTGATCAGGTGAGATTTTTATACGAAACGGTCCACAAGGGGGATGTAAGGGATTTTTTAGGCATTATAGCGTTAAGAAACAAATACAACCCTGTTTTGGATCTGATCAACAGCGTGAAATGGGACGGCAACGACCGGATACATGAAGTGTATAAAATACTGAGAATAGCTGAAAAAGACGATCTAAGCCGAAAACTTGTTTATAAATGGTTATGGCAATGCCTCAGTATGGCCAAGAATACCATTACAGATAATGACAGGGCATACGGAGCAGACGGAATGTTGGTTCTTATCGGCGACCAAGGAATCGGTAAAACTTCTTTTTTCCGAATTATCTCGATGGAGGATGACTTTTTCGTTGAGGGCGCAGAACTGGATATAGACAAAAAGGACACAGTTATAAAAGCCACAAGTGGCTGGATTACCGAATTGGGTGAGATTGGAAGCACGTTCAAAAGTGATCTGGATATGCTCAAGGCTTTCATTGTCAATAAAATTGATGTTTACCGGAAGCCATACGGCCATGCTAACCTTCGTTTAGCGCGTAAGACAAGTTTTTGTGGAACGTGTAACGACACAGAGTATCTAATTGATCCAACTGGTAACCGGCGTTTTTGGAGCGTCATGACCAACGGAGTCGACCTTGACCGGCTGAATAAGCTGGACGTCCTGCAATTATGGGCACAGGTTGAAGCCCAAACATGCCATGATAGACAAGGTTTCCGACTGACTGCCGATGAACAATCCGAGCTTGCCAAGCGTAATACGAGCCATGAAAAGCCCCAAAAAAGTGAATCTGAAATATTGGATATACTGGCTATGGCCGAAAGGGAACCTCTTACTTATATTTTTGAAAAAAGAACCGTCACCGAATTTAAACTGGCGTATGAAGCGTTAAAAAATTATACCGTTGAATTATTGGGGAAGGCACTTGACCAGATTGACAAGAAAGGTTTGTGTCCCAATCATGATCTGAAATGTGTAGGCCGGGAGTACATAGACGGCAGAAGACAGCGTATAAGGTTTTTACCAGTGCGGAAGCCGACAATTGATAATAGTAATTGGTACAGCGGGACAACACGGGACAGTTAAAATAATTGATGCTGTCCCAACCCACAAAGGGATTTGTAATGTGGTTTACCGGTATTACGGGACAGTAGGACAGCACTTTTCTTTAAAAGAATAGATGAAAAATAATTAAATATAACCCTCTATAATTATTTATTTATTCATATATGGAAAATACCTGTCCATCTGTCCTGCTGTCCCACGAATGTATGTTTCCTTGTGGGCTCCGATGCGGTAAAACTGAGGTGAAAAATGAGAGGAATAGACGCATCACGGCTTAAAAATGTTGTACTCAACCCCTATGATTATAACCATATATTTGTTTTGGGTAACGACGACGGCATTGCCTTTTTGAGTAAACCCAATGCCGTGTCGGACGGATGCCGGGCGCCGTTCGGGTTCGGCCCGCGGAAGTTAACGCCGGAAGAAAAAGTGGCACGCCGCTCCCAGCGCTCCCGGCTTAAGTGGGAAAGAAAGCAGGAGAGGCGCATGGCGGAAAAGGCCCGGAAGGGCCGCGAGGTTGCGCGCGCGGCTGCTAGGAGCCGTAGCGCCTGAAGGCCTAAACCGTACGGCAAATGGGCGCGTGAGATGGCCGCGGCCTACCGTGCGGAGCATGAAAGTGGTGGAGAACAGTAATGCGGAAATCTGAAATAAAAGAGATCATTTGGGACTATGTAAGGGGCCGTGAAATGGCTCCTGTCTCCGGGCTGGAGAGCATTTTACGCCGGCAAGGTATCGACTGCTACGGTACACGTACAATCATTCTGAGCGCAACAGCGGCCCGCCCCGGATGGGAATGGCGCAATATAAACGACGATGTATACCGGGCTGTTCATGCTCTGATATCCGAAGGCAGATTGGAGATTTGCGGAACGATTTCAAGTGCGCCGAGACGGAAACCGACTTCAAAATTGAGTACGCCAGGCAGGAAACCGGCTTCAAAATTGAGAAGAAAAATGCGTTCCAAACATAAGCGGGCAACGGATTTACGACGCCCAAAACCATACAGTATATGGGCCCGAGAGATGGCCGCGGCGTATCATGCCAAACAAAAAACAGGGGAGGAGGAAACGATATGAGCGAGATTAAGATGGCCGCCGCTTCGGAGCGGAAACCGGAACCAAATTTTCAGAATATTTTGCTCGCCCAGGTCAAAAAGGACAAGGCGCCGGTCACGATTTTTTTGACCAGCGGCTTTCAAATCCGGGGCACGGTCAAGGGGTTTGACAACTACATAATCATGGTTGACTCGGACGGAAAACAAATGATTATCTATAAGCATGCCGTCTCCACTTTGGTTCCGCTGAAGCCCGTCGTTATAAAAAATCTGGACTGAACTCAGAGCGAACTCCGAGAATATTGACCGCGCAAGCTATGCCGGCGTCGCTCTGCAGGTTAAAGGACGGCGGCAAAACTCGCCATCCAAACCACAAGCGCCCGCAGTACGGACGCTTTAAAACCTAAAAACATAGCGGCACTTTTTTAAGGGTGACGTCATATTCGCCGCAAAAGATGAAAAAACGTTTTGAATAATCGGAGATAAAGGCATTTTTTCGTAGCGGCAAAAGCACCGCATACGGACGTACATCGATTGTGAGGCCTCACAGGCATTGCTTGCTACTCGGTTAAAATTCACTTTGGGAGAATCCATTATGCTCTCCGCCGGGAATATAAAAAGCAGCCTAAGATATATTAGGCTGCTTTCTTCTGTCTGTCAGTAATTATGTAGTGCTATCGTCAGCACGATGCGAACGCGATGTTACGAGAACGGATTTCCGTAAATCGGGCATATTTATCTTAACAGAATATTTGTTCAATCTCAAGGGCAATATGTAACACCGATGGATAAGCGCTGGCGGTTGTACCGCTTGAGCAAGAATAAAGAAAATTTGTAAAAAGCAGAGGACTGAAAATCCTCTGCTTATTTTTTTGCTCTACCAATAAACCGCTTAGGGAATCAGATATTCTAATGGCCCCCTGATGCGTCTCAAAGGAGTCTCAATGCCCCGAATGGCGGGCATCCCCTGTATAGGGACGTAAAACACTTTTTAGGGGGGGCGCTAAGGTATGTCGCCAATCGAAATAATATGTCTGGCGGTTCAAGTTACTCAATTGATTATCGCAGTAATCTCACTTATCAGTAAAAAGTAAAAAGGACGCCGTATTCTACAGCATTTATTATGTGCAGGGAGAGAGCGGCCGCCTTCCTAAGCGGTAGGCCGCGAGTCCAAAAACTGTAACTCAGCAGGATAGATCAATAACCTCCTAAGCCGTGGGTCGGGGGTTCAGTTTGAATACTGGGCTCCGAACCGAAAGGTCGTGGATTCATCGGCGCTCGCGGATCTCGCCCAATCCATTAAATTTTTCGGCAAATGTACGAATAGCGGTAAAATGGACAGGCCGTGACTAATATGCTATACTGTGGTCACAATAAAAAGAGAGCGTGTTGACCGCACGCTCCCTTTGAGCAACCGCTTCGGCGGTTATGACCAGACCGTAATAAACTAACGGCTGACCGAGTTATCGGTCAAAAAAATAGCCATTGCCTGCGGGGGCGGCTATTTTTTTTGTTTTAGCGCGATGATCGCGACTATCAACGATCCCAGAAGGATCGCAATATCCAACCACTCATATAGCGTCATAGGCCAT
>Ga0123357_10004366_pt1 | contig 16575 bp, 10 predicted proteins | sample TergutEmb28metaG_FD_89873 | JGI IMG/M metagenome (GOLD analysis project Ga0123357, IMG submission 89873) | Embiratermes neotenicus P4 segment gut microbial communities from Petit-Saut dam, French Guiana - Emb289 P4 | ecosystem: Host-associated > Arthropoda: Insects > Digestive system > Gut ... | reverse complement strand
TAAAGGTTACAAAATTCTAGATCCTAACCCTATTCGAATCAGGCACTCTGATTCTGGTGGCACGCTACCTCCTGCTTGACCCGAACGGACCATCGGTGACAGTAGGATTCCTTTCCCCTTTACGTAGTACTAACGGAGCGGTCGGTTTCGGTCCACTCTCAACCGCCTATACTCCGTGGCACTACAGATGTGGTGACAGCGGTGTGGACAACAACCGGGTCACTACAATTCTACGAAAATGCACGGTGCTACAATAAGATTTATATTTGGTATGATGTTTGTTTTCCACCTTTTTGAAAGTTAGTGAACATGTTGCTGTCTCGTTCGAGAGGTTTCAAACTTGAATTGTTCTGAAAGCGCCATACCACTTACACTTTCTTCATTACCACATACCATCTTACCCATCTGTGTCACAGCACGTAATTTCGACCTGTTTAATTTTCCTTGTCTCTCTTCTAGTTTCACGGTAGCAAGTTTAGACCTTGGAGTCCCAAGGGTTGGTTCTGTGACGAGAGAAACTGCAACTTTATAATTCCATGTGCGTGTTTAAAAGGAGTGCAGTGACAGTGTTAGTATAAGCGTCCTTTTCTTTAAGATTCAGGTTCTACTTCATGTTGCGCCGTGGCGACTAGTAAACGGGTACAGACTGTTTCCAATAGACTTGAATCCCCAGTAATATGACTCTGGGAACGTGAAATTCCGCATTCTTTATCTTGTTTGAAATAGACAATGATACAGAACCTTAGCGAAATTAAATCCTGATGAATTTAAACATGAGAATTTCAGACTGATTAAGTGCTTGGAGCATGAGGACCCAGAAGTCATTATGTTGTGTCATTGTGATGATGTGGCCCTTTCGATCACTTCGGCGCCACTGTTCCGCCTATTTCAGGATGGCCATTTTGCTTTACAGCCTGTCATTATGTCAATATATTTACGTCACTTTACTGCTGCGTGACTATCTGTCATTATATACTGTACCTTACACTGAAAAATGTGTATGTATCAAGACGCCAGTCTTTCCGTTCCATTGTCAGGATCAATAGTGCTTGCAGGCTTATAAATTGTGTTATCTCTTTTTTTCGGGTGACTTTTTATGGCAAATGGATGCGGCTGATAACTGAGATATTTAGTGCAAAAAATGCCACACTATGGGGAGTTCAACCATATAAATTGAATTGGCAGTTTTATGTCCATTGTACGAGGATTCCGGTCTCTAACGTCCACGGAAAACCGTGAACAAAACAGAAATTATACTTCAGTGAAAGACATTTATCTTCAGTCTGCCTGACTTGTTCCTATGTTATCGATTTATTGCAGTTACAAGTTTGTCGTTGTAAAGCTAGTGACGTAACATATCGAAATTACAATGATTATATTTATTCCTGCAAATTTGTTAGACATATCTGCTGTTTGCACTTATGTAGAACTTGGTCTGTCGTGTATAAGGGAAGAACATAGATTGAAGGTGTTAGAGTGTAGGGTAATTTGAAAGATGTGTGGGTACAAGAGGGAGGAAATGACGGAAGAACTGGGTAAAATATAATGATGAAGATCTTCGTGATTCGTATTATTTACCAGACAATATTCAGGTGATAAAATTGAGAATAAGATGGTTAGGCCACGGGGCACGTGTAGGGAAGAAGAGTACAGAGTACAAAGTTCTGGCGGGGAAATGTGAAGGAAAGAGACCATTTCGAAAACATAGGCATATATTGAAAATAATATTAAAATTAATCTTAAAGAAATAGTTTGTGAGCTCGTGAACTGGACTAATTTGGCCCATACAAGACAAGCGGCAGGCTCTTGTGAACGCGATAGTGAGCTTTCGGGTTCCAAACAATGAGAGTATTGTCTTGATCACCTGAAGATCTCTTAGCTTATCAAGAAGGACTCTGCACAATTCAGTTAGTTAATACGTTAAATATTCCACATACTGAAAATAGGCATGACATAAAGATTAAAGAATTCTTCTCTCTTGTGTCACGTACTAATCTTTTGCACGACTAAATTAACGTCCAGTAACAGTGAAGCTGAAGCAGAACTTCATGCACATTTCTATTTATATTGAATGATAAAGTAACTGAAGAGCATTTCCTGTATATCTTTGAGTTTAGATTTCAGACTTAAATCTTTTGGTAGTAACACGCGACATATGCGAACAAGAAATAAGACGAAACACAAGTTTATATTTGGCTATAATTATATGTCGTATCTGCACTGTTTACGTCGGTTTAATGATTTTATGTTTATTAGCCTCTCTAGCGTCCAGAGAGTCTCTAGCGTCCACCCAGCTTCCTGTTCAATACGCACAGGTGGTTCTTTCCACCGGGGTTAAATTTTCCGGGGCTTGAAGCTGATAACTTACCTCCATCTAGTGCAGAGTTTAAGAATAACTGTAACCACATCTTTACTGCAACCACATACCATTGTGGTTTACATAGGGATAATTTACCCTTGCAACATGCGGAATGTCGTAAATATATTGAGATATAGAATTAGAATACGGCAATTTTAAAGACATTGTGGTTTTGATATTTTTGCCATAACTGATAAATTCTCTACAAATATTATTCTAACTCTTTGGAGCTGAAATGTTCATAGAAGCTAGTATTCATCAAGGTGGCCACGCCTTTAATACACCTGAAGTTTGTTTTCGTATTAGCAAGAATGTATCACTGGATCATATGCTGGGGGAATTTGAATTTGATTCAAATTCATATCTTCTTACTATTTGTAAAACCAATTTAACAATCTTCTCTACTCTGCTTGTGTTTTTCTCCACCGGTAACTTCACTTAAAGTTTTCCGACTAAACGTTGGTTATGTATTTGTCATCTGTTCCTGCATGCTACATGTACGCTTTTACACAGTTGTTAATTACACCAAGAGACATATCCAGCAAACCCTTGAGTAGTACTAACAAGTCAACAAATATAAACTCGGGGAACACGTCAACGGGTAAACAAGACGGGCCCGTGCTAAGTTTCATGTTGCGTAAACAGAGAGAAAGTGTAGACGTAAATATGCCCTATAAAACAGTCCCTTTCTCTGTGCAGTGTCAGAGGCGTTCTGCAGTGTATGGAATCCATCACCACGGTTATACTGCTACACTTCTACACCACGAAAGATTATGGAAAGAGAAAAGATGTGAAAACGAAACGATGTTAAACGGAAAGAAAGGGAAATAGTTTGTAGGAACTAGAGAGAAAAGACCCAAAACTTGAACAATTGGCGGACATAACTTTGAAAAAGCTTTTGAGGAAATATTTTTTTGAGCACCTGGAAAGCACGAGTAAATTTGGCCTAACACTTTGAAACCCGAATTTCATGTAGCACGAACTGTAAAATTTAGTTACAACCTCCCTATGAACACCCAAATTCTCTACTTTAAACGTCGATCGATTGATACTATAATTGTATTACAATCTCGTCGGTTTTCAGAATTGTGTAGATACTCGTACAGCACAAACACAATGTTGTGTGCCAGATTCTGAATTTTAATGTTGACGTATGTTGTTTATATAGTAACCACTATGATCTGAAAGTCTAAAACATGGGTACTAAACCCGCGGCCCACCAGGTTGCTTTATGTCGCCTGCGGACACATTTGTAAAGTCTGTATGTACTATAAACATTTCACAATAATGTAGGTAGCCAGGTAAAACTCTTACTTCCATTTTTCCACGACTGGCCCGCGACCCAGCCCAAAATAAAAGGTGCGGCCTTTTACCTTAAAAAGTGTTGCTACACTTGTGGTCTCAAGGGATTCATATAGCAATATCGTAATATTATCTGTCTTTCAAAAGTGTTATTCTACAAGTGAAATGGGATCTTTTGCTAGAAAGTTTCTCTATCGTGAGACATGTCATTTATGCGTGCAGGAGAACAAATCCAACCTGTTGTTGAAATATCCAGAAACTCAGAGGTGAAGAGAGGAGCTCCTGAACAGCAAATGGTCACATATCAAGGAGGAAACAGAACTCAGGGAGATACTGAATGTCAAAAATGCCACTGAACAGAGAAATTTAAGCATCCTCACATACATAATTAAATGCAAGTGTTAAAACCAGGCTAAGAAAGCAGAACTGAAGTTGGGGAGGGTGGGGTCCGCAAGAAAGAAACTATATGTAGGACTTGGAGAGTATAAACAACAGGAGTAAGATAAAAGCCTCTCAAATCATAACAAATTGTATAGATAAACTGTAGTCATTAGCAAGACAGTGGGTGTGCACTGGAAGAAAACCTGCTGTTATGAGGTGTATCCAAAGGAAAGTATTTGACACTGAACTAATAAATTGTTATTACTGTTATTATAAACTTTATCTATTAGCTTTTACTTACTATGTTATGAAGTCTGTAGCTTATATCACGTGGCGTCGAATAGAAGAGTGATTGGTGAAGAAGCTGGAAGTGGTCGTGGTCTAACTGAGATGTCGTCATTTTTTATTTTGGGCTGGGTCGCGGGCCAGTCGTGGAAAAATGGAGGGACTGGAAAGAACCGAGGAAGCCTCACACTTTGGTATCCCGTTCAATAGTAGAAACGGTTGAGTCAGAGCCAACGTCTCCGGTCGTCCATAACTTTGTTCTCAAATTACTGAGCAAATGGACGGGCAAGATATTTAGCGCACATTATATGTCTTTGTAAGTTTAAAAGAAGTTAATTATGAGTTAAGAGAGTATACCGGAATATGATAAAGAATATGGATTGTAAAGAAATAAAGCACGTGCACGTCTGTGGAGAGAGTTCAAGTTGAAAATGTAAGAACTAACGGCTAGGTTTAGCAAACAGCGTATTGGAGAATACAGTCCATGGCAAAAGTATAGTTTCTTGATCCACTGAACAACTTTTCAGCTTGCTTGGATCTTTAGTAAGTAAAATAACATAGCCGTAACAAATTTTAGTTCATGTGTTTTGTCTCGAATTGTTGTTCCGAATATAGCCACTCGTACATGTGAATTTTCCGATGATTGTACAGGAGGTATTTCAGTGTAGGTAACGAATTCATCGAGATTCTATGAAGCCAGATGTACCAATTAGTGGCTTCACCGTCTTCCGTACATATAGTCACGGTAACACACGTCCCTGTTTATCCTGACACATGAAACAGTTCGCATATGAGAAAGAGTGGGGAAACAGTAGGGGGAAGGATGCCATACAGACCTACAAGTGAACACCGACGAATTCTAAATATTTCCGTCTATTGTGTCTGACACTAAACATGATTGTTATTTTGAACGTTGTCCATCGTTTTGGTTGTTTCCAGACATAACTTTTAGGAAAATGAATTTGCCAATTAGGAAGGACTATTCCCAGTCACCGTACCTACGCTGGAAACGTACCGAGTAACGGTGAAAAGTGGGGCGGAATTATGGAATACTTGTGAGCAGTTGTTTAGTCAGCTGGCCGTCAGCGTTCAGCGACTGACGTAGCTGGTAAGAACCAAGTCTTTCTTTACACTGTCGTATGACAAAAAGTGTTCAGTTTTGGCACATTTTTTCTTTGACAAGTTATCTAAACAGTATTTACTTTTGTGTCGAATCTTATTGAGATGCTGCATAGTCTAAAGAAGAACTGGTGATGCGTGTAGAGAATTTTATTTGTATTTTTGAAAGAACAACGCTCCAAACAACGTAGAAAACTCCATGCGAAATGGATAGGCTATTTTCCATGAAGGAATAATCTGTAGACTGTTATGGCAGTCACGTTCGCTGGATTTGACTTAGGTTATTTGTGTCTGTGGGGAAACTTGAATCAAAGTCTACAGAATAATCAATGTATTATGAAAGCTTTTACATCTCGAAGTACGGGAGGTTATTCTAGACATCACGCAAAACTGCAGCTTGTCACACAGTTTATGTCGATGTGAAATACAATTTATTCTTACGCAATTCCTAACAAATCACGGCAGTTTCCAATCATACCTCCATAAAATGAAAAAGACGCCCTCGTCAACCTGCAGCTGTCCTGAAAAGCTGTACAAACGGCCCACCACCTAATGACAGAATGCAGCCTATTCTCAAGGAAAGGACCATCAGCACTTCGTACCCTTCCCCCACCTCTGATTCTAAAGCGTCACATAAATACCGTCGGCGTCACAAGCTTCCTCAGAAACATCCTCCACTCATTCCAAGAACAACAGAAGTGAAATCAAATTCCATAACAACTCCAAAACAACGTACTGACGGCACTACTGCATGGAACCCCCAAGGCTAAATTATTTTTATCTTTTTCTTGTTGGTATAAGTTGTCTTATTTCTTCTTGTTGTTGTGTATTGATTTAGGTATATAAGTTAACAGAAGAGTTGGACTTCTTTCATAAAGTCTTCAAGGCACTAGGCTTTGTCTGTTTAAACTCAATCTCTTTATCGCCTCATAGTTTTTAGTTGACATTGGTACATTGTTTACAAATCTGTACTCAATCTCTGTAAATATCCCGTTATATACCTATTGGTGAAACACGGGTTGTGTAACCATCTCTACACAAATAAAAAAAACACTTCTATATTTTAGGACAAAATTTCGAGCAGCCGTTTTAATATCAGGCAAGGGAATTTATTTTACGGAGCTATTTCTAGGTCTTGGACGTAACCTGTAACTTGACGTGTGGTGACGCGAGCTTACTGATGCAGCATATAAAACTGTACGTTGCAGGCGATTTCGCATAATCATGAATAGCGCCTATTATCTTTGTCATGTCCGTCCGTCCGTCCTTCCATCCTTCTTTCTGTCTATATGTCTGTCCGTCTGTCCACCTGTCTGTCTCTCCGCCTATATCGCCGCGGTTCACATTAAACGGATTTACGTAAAATTTGATATTGGATGCTTTCACAAAAATCTCTCGAGAAGGGCCAAATTTGATTGAAATCGGGCAAAAATTTTGGGAGCTTGTATGAAAATCAAAGTAACTTCCAAGATTGCCGGCGAAATTCAATGGTTATAAAAGAGCTGTTCTCGAGTGCGATGGTATTAGGCTGTTAGGATAGCCGAAGTGATACTAACATGACGCGAACCGCCACGTTGTTACTGTATTAGTGTACTGCCTAGCTTGTTTTCCTTATATGTGTTTAGATACAGAGAAGAAACATAATTGTTCATGCAAACTGTAGACTGTAATTTGATATATGTTTATCTCACGTACAGTTTGTTTCATGAACTACTTGAAAATATACAATTAGGCTGAATCTTCGTGTAATGTAGAAGAAAATAAATTCGCTCCTTAAGTTTTTAAAGACAGTGCTGAACTCCATGGAATTTCTTTCTGCACTTTCGGAGATGAAGCAGGCGGATCATAATGCCTTATTTGTGTTCATATCATGGATTCTGGTTATAGAGTGTGTCATAAACTTTGTATTCCGTAGGTCATCGTTATCACTTACGAAATATTTGACTGCATGCAGTCTAGCCTTACCGAGTCACTGAAAGAGACAAGGAAAAAAAAGTCTTCTGCTTGGGAAGAACTGGAGCTCAGATGAGAGATAAACCTCGGCTATTAATCGTGTTTTCTATGTATATCACAGCGGTAGGGTCTGTGTGAGCAGTTGTACATTGTTCTGTTATGTGTCATAACAACTGCAGACTATTAGGCGAGGCCCTTTCACTTACAACAATGAGTACAGTGCTATATGGTGTTCACACTCACCAGATGTCAGTCGGTTGATATCGCACCACCCATAGCCTGCACCACAACGTTGATTTGGGCTGTAAGATGATGAAGCAAACTGGGACGTGACTTTGTGTTTCAATGGCACATATGTTGTTATTATTATTCTGGATATCGAAACGTGTTAGTAAAACAGCTGTTTCTGTGGAGTAATATTTGAGGAAATGAAAAGAAGCCTTTGTCTTCATTGCGTTTGTTCCAGAGGTTTGCTGGGACAACTATATTAAGGCATTATTTGTAGGAGTAGTTACATTAATTTCGGAAAGAGCTTAACCGTAGTAGCTAAATTCGTTTGTCGTCGACCTAATTTCGAGAGCATAAACTATCACTGGTCTCTGTTGCCTTCTAATTTCATTAAGTGTAGCGTTATTAATTCGTGCCACTATACGCTTTATAACACGCAAGAGTGATTCCTAATTTGTGGGTTCTTTTAAGGCTACCCGATAAAAATTTCTTACAATCTTTTTGAGAAAACGGAAGAGTGTATGAGCGTAAAATTTATGTTCTAAGCATGATTCATTTTTCTATTGATTCGCTTTGGGTAAACTAATGTAGCCACGGAATAATACAATAGTGGTGCCATAAAAATGGGTATTAGGCACTCCTGAATTTACTGTGTCATTTCAGAATTCATCTAGCCGAATGCGTTGCAAGAAAACTACGTTGTAATTTTAAAACCAGGAAGGATAAAGAATGTGAGATTATCGAAACGGATAATTATTCATTTTCCGTGGCGAAAGCTCATTTACTAGACTTAATCATTACACATACTTTTAGAATGCTAGAAATCAAACAAAAATGATAAGGAATTATAGTCATCATTTATGACACTATTATTGTAAAGCTGGCGATTACTCAGGCGAAGTTACTTAGGGGAAATACGAAAAGATACCAAAAGCTATTTTCCGAAATATTATCTTAAAGTGACAGAAATATTTTTTTTACCTAGTGACAATGTTTTTGGTACGAAAACAATTCTTGCGTTAGGTCTAGCGTGCACAAGATGAACGAATAAATACATTCTTTCTCTTCCTTTTTGCAATTATACCTTAATTTTCTAGCAACACGAATTTTATTAGCGATAGTTTACTTTGAAGGAACATTACTGGTATCGTTTTCGGTAAAGTTACAAGTAAATTTCCTTCTGAAATGACAGTAAATATAATGTAACTATAATATTATTTTCTGAATTATTTGAGCACATAAAAACACTTCTTGTTATCTCACTCAAAAATTTACGTTCTACTCCTTCGCTTTAATCTCACAACTATGAAACGTGTCTTCAATTACATGAATCCTAGACGCGAATCTAATTCCGCATGGGATTTGTGGTGTATGGATATGTACAGGGTGCTATCCGACGGGCTCATTCGTTTAATTTACAAATATGGTGCCTCTACACTAAAGAGCTTGTATAAAAGAAAGTGTCGTTCAGATTGTCTTCATACGATTAAAAATAAATAATTCATTGATGTCTATGACTTCTTTGAATCGTACGTAGCAAGAAGCTAAGTAGACTACAGACTTGTGTAAAAAGTGGGCTAAACCTTGTGACAGGCAGGCATGGCATTTAAGTGAACTGGCGGGAACTTTTTTTAACAGTGCCCAGCTTTCATTGGCGGAGAGTGATTGCGATATTCTGGAGAAAAGGTTATTTAGATTTTGGAATGGGAATAACGAACGCATCTGTTTATTAATTTTCCTATTTATTTAACTTAGTCCTATCACAACATTTAATTAAATGTTATAGTACACAAGTAGTCTACTAGGAAACATCAGCAATATAATACAAACTTGTGTTTGCGATGAAATTAGAATTTAATTAATTAAATGACTCTCGTGTTTGTTCCATTCAAACATGTGCCATCGAGTACATTTTTCACACAACAGAACACTGAAGTACTTGAGAACAATATATTTAGGCAGTAGATGCATGTTTGTTATTGTGAACACTTTCTGAATCTCTCGTGTCCGTCCGTCCGCACACATACAAATCGAGGATCGCTGAAAGGAAATGCCTGTGAAACTTAATACGGAAGAACAATTTGACTCCACACTGTCGAGGCAAAAAAATTCCATTCAAATACAGTTCGTTAAAAATCGTATATAAAGAAATGAAGGTTACGTAAAGTCATATCATTAAGTATTATTAGTGGAAGCTGTGCCTGTCTAGATGAGGTACGATCATCCAATGGAAGTTCAGATTAACGCGAAGAAGAAACCAGGCTCCGGACATGGGCGCCTCCAGTATTTCTTCAAGGCGGAAGAGGGAAGCAGCAGATTTGGGTTCCAGCTTACTTTCAAGCTTTTTAATAATGCGTTTGCAGACTTCGCTGAGTAAATAGTTAAACTCTGTTATGGAAAGAATAGATACAGACTTGTATTTTCATTTTTTAATTTTTATTATTATAATTTATTAAATTTCTTTCTGTGTAAATATTTATAATTTGAATTTCTAATAAAATCCAGGGGCAGACAAATGCCTGGGGTTTTGCCCCTGTCAGCGCCACTGCCCCAGAGCGGCATTCAAATAGACCCTCCCAGTAATGGAGTACCTAGGACTGCTCGCGCGGCCGAATAAACAGGCGCGGGAATCAGCATATTTATTGTTTTATCTTAACGTGTTGCGTTGCGGAAGAGACAGCAGGAGTAACGGAGCTTGCAAGATAAAGAGTTCTCTAGACGTGTTATTCCGTCTAATTCAGCATGCCGACCTCATTCTTTATGTACCAATGTTGTTTCCAAGAAACTCTATTGTTGAAATGCATCTGTCACAACCAACTGAGAATACAGATACGTACTACGTGATTTCCTATTAGCTTCCATAGTTAAGATTTGACATACGCTATTTGGGTGTTATTTATCTGCACTTAAACCACTTTTCTTCACAGATTAACCAAAAATATTGCTTTAATTTATCAATAGCAGCGATAATTGTATTCCGTAAAGTAATGAACAGGAAGTTGTTCATAATTATGATTTAGAATGAGTTCCGTTACAAGAGAGGATGACCCTTTATTAGTGACATCTGAAGTGGTACGTTCAACGTATGTTGTCCTGGGGGCCACATGAATAACACAAGAAATCAGGCACGTCAGTGCTTTGTTAGCATTATTCATTAGTACGGAAACGATTAATAAAAAACTTCGGTCTTGTTCAGAAATGTAGGACTCAAGCCACCTTCAGCTGTCTCATGTGACAGACTACATTGTGTTATTGTGAATACAGTTGGTGTCTTCTATTCACACGAAAGAGAGATAAATGTGTTATTTTACAGTGTTGTCGGTTGCTAACTTTACGTAGCATCGTTGGCTGTGGAATGCAATGTGTATGTTGCGAATTTTTGGAATTTTATTGACAGACGAAAGAGAAGTAACAGAAACAAACACTTTTCCAATTCCACTTTGTCCTCCACATGTTCCGAACGGAATGGCCCCTGCCTTGAGAGGCTGTGGCGTGATGTTTTTTATGAACGTGGCAATATTAGTAGAATGTAAAAGTACATCTTAATATTTTGTAAAACATTATGATGTGCTTTTTGTTAACCCTCTAAAGGATAGTAGTTACTATTTATACCGCCAGTTAACATTCAACACACCTGCATTGTGCCCACTGAGTGCATTTCATGTTTATATTTCCTTTTATTCGTAGAGTTTATTAAACTGATCGGTTGTTGTGGCAGGGATGAGATATGATTACTGTGGTGTACGAATTGATTCTTTAAATTAAATTTATTTTAATTCCCGGAGATTTGCGGCGGGCACATAACATCTGAACTTTCAATCCCTGGAAAACATGGTTGTCTGCAGGACTGGCACCTCGCCCAGTCTCACACAGATGCGCGATTTGCATACGGCTTTCAGAATTTTTTTACGTATGTGATTTGGTCACGAAATCATACAGGAAGAAAGCAGAAGGCGTATAAGAATTACAAACCTTAGCATCACAGGACAAGGTGAAGTCCTACACACAGTCTTCACGTTGCCGAAAGTCAACTTCCCCCGTGTTCCAGAGTCTAATTTGCCCTTGTATAAAATATAAGCTCATCAAGATGGATGTATTCTTACAACTGTCACATACCTTCGGCTAGCTTCACGTACAAAACCCAATATAACTTCAAGGTGCACCGAGCATTGTGTTTATTAGACGTGGAGTTTATCTGCGAGCCTGAGGAAAATATTTACAGCCCCTTCCTTAAAAATACTTAGTAAAAACTTAATACTAACTGCGTTACATTAAACTAGAAAGCAAGGACCCAGACTAACAGCAGATCTGAATAGAGGCGAACAACGCTGTACCTGCCATCATGCGAAACTGTCAAATTGAAGAGTGACGCGATTTGACACATAAAATCGTATACGTACTCTGTTGTGTTTAATTTTTTTTTTAGTTTTCGCAGAATATTCAAATTTAAGTGTAAAATTTATTTTAGTTGACTTTATATATATATATATATATATATATGGCCACGCGCACTTGTGTGAGTGTGTGTGTGTATGTGTTATGGATTAATATATGCTCAGTCGGCAGAAGTGTATATAGGTATATATATATATATATATACATAGACTTATATAGGCCTACATAAATAATATTAAATTCCTACATTTTCCAACGCCAGGGTGCCATCTCCAGAGAATCAGTGTACAAATGCGTGCAAGTATAAACACAACAATCGTGGTATTACCACCATAGAATGTTGAAAATTTGGAGTTATAAAATTTCGAAGTTATTGACTTCAGGATTTACGTTTATTGAGTCTATGATTTTATATAATTAAATCCAAAGTATGCATAGAAACTTCTGGCTACTTCACGTAGGATTGAAAAGGATGTAGTCCATGTGGTGTGTGTCTATGTTTTATCGGGCAGTGAGTAGGCAACACAATATCTTGAAAGCACACATCAATTAGTATGGCTTCTTAGTTTTCCCTTTGCAGTGAAAGTACTTTTCTGTCCAGTGTTCTCCAGTTTCCGAATGAACATTGCTGTTTCGAAGACTCATAAGCTTCGCCCCTTTGTCCTTATAGTAAGAGCAATATGTATATGAAGATGAGTATGGAGCACTGTTGGAATGATATTGACAGGAGAAAGCAAAAATATTAGGAGATAAACATTTTCCAGTGCCAATTTGTCCACCACTAATTTCAAATAGACTGACCTTGGATCGAACCCGGGCCTACGTGTTGAGAGGTCCCCCCCCCCCCTTGCAGTTTTTGCTCAATATCGTCTTCTTCCAAAGAGCAAATCTCGCAGAGAACACCTGATAACTCATCATGTGATCGTCCGCCATAATATACTCGCACTACTTCGTGGACTCTTCCATCGTCAGGAGGGTATATACCGGGACAGTGCTGAAAGGATGCGGAGAGGGGCTGATTGTTGGACTAGGAGTACATGAATTTCCGGGTGCTTCCGTGTTATTGCGCGTGTCATGAACTATTCACCCTCTGTGACAGATTCTTTTGTTGCAGGAATGTCGTTTGTTTACTGTATGATTTTGTTTGGTCCTTAAAGTCCAGTAATAATAATAATAATAATAATAATAATAATAATTTATTATAAATAAGCAGCTGCCTCAGCGAATATAACTATACAGAGGCTATCTGCAACTGTCACCATGTGACACATTTATTACTTTGTGAGTTAGAATTAATATGAAATCGGGAGAATTTAATGTCACCAGACATGATGACATAAGGATATAATTTATAAGTTGGTTTATTTGATGCAGCGATCTGCTCATTCTGAAGGCAATTGTCATTTAAAAACTTATGTTCTGATTATTCTATCTATCATATCGAAATTAAAGTAACAATGTCTCAATGAAGTGTTGCTTGAACATGAACGTGTATTTCTCTCAGCTCTCTAAGCATAGTCGTGCATGATTTAATGTTTCCTTAAGTGACCAAACTGACACAGTTTCCAATCCATTGATTATATAGCACACAGTTAAATGGGACAGATATGTTAAACTCCCCCTGGGTGAGAAAAGGCAATCGGCGAAAACCAGTGCTTCTTTGAAGCATTTTCAGTATGAGATGTTGACGACAAAATCAGGACTGGAGTCTGGAGTCAGGTACTGGATAACAGCTACACCAAACCATTTTGCTTTAACTTCCTTGGTCTGATGTCGATTACCCATATACTATATTAACTTTCATAACCCTCTGTTATGTAATTTTGCGATCCCTTGAAGTGCCTGTCCCTGTGCACTCTGGAAATATTAATGAGTCCTCTGCCACAGGAGAAAATCGAATTATTACGTAACTGTAACAATTCAGTGTCATGGCTCAGGCGGTGAGTCGCCGACCTCTTATCGCGGAGACTTAGCTTCAGTCCCAGTTCAGAGCATATAAGATATATGATGGACAAACTTGCAATGGGACAAGTTTTTGTCCTAGTACTTTGGTTTCCCATCTCTGTACCACTCCACGAACGCTTCATACTCATTCATTCATCTATTATCGACACTAATCTCAGAATTTGATATCGTCTTTATATAACACATTAAAAAGACAAACCGTATAGTGATTTATTCGCTCGGTCACTTCGCCCGCTTGGCCACCAACGTCTCTAGTCGTTCCGCCAGTTGAAACTCACTCAGTTCTCCGCCTCTACAGGTAACATTGACACATTTGCTACGTCAGTTTCTCGGCTACTCACTAACTTTGACTCTTAGCCACTGAAAGTGGATCTGCCAAAATAAGAGACGGTTCGTTTTTTTTTTTTTGAGGGTTGTTTGACCGCGCTTCGTCCTCATGAAATAATTTGAAATGCCAACTTGATGTAACTAGGTAACTTTATTGATGTATTGTTAGCTCGACATGTTTCGGGTAAATACGCCCATCATCAGGAGCGTTAGATGTTGAGTTGCAGCATACGGTTTTCTGCACCGAGTTTTTGGATGGGTGGTGGTCTTGAGGACCGCTGCGTTGGTCGTGTGTACGGTGCGAATGGTGCCGTGCACGACTGCAACTCAACGTCTAACGCTTCTGATGATGGGCGTATGTACCTGAAACATGTCGAGCTAAGAATACATTAATAAAATTACCTTGTTACATCAAGTTGGCATTTCAAATTATTTCAAGACGCTTCGTTATTATAAGGTCTGTATGTCTTCTTATGTTTCGGACTGAAGCAAACTGCCTATGTATTCTTCTTTTAAAAACATCAAACTGAATATTTATTACATAGGGGAATGGGGAATAGTTAACGCCAATGACAACTGTGTTCTACAGACGTGGTATTCACAACTTCAGTACACACTGTGGATACGCTGCAGAGATCTGTTTTTAACGAATATAATACCTCTTAACGATTCAGCCGAAAGTTTTGTAATTTGTTAAGTAGGATGTTTTTGTATTTAGAGTTATTTACTTTATGAACTTGGTCCATTGTCTCGTGTTAAAAATAATCATAAAAATTAAATCACTATGATATTTTCCTGAAATATAATGTATTTATATTACGATTTTTGTCAAAGTTCACGCAGAAAATTACTTCCAACGAGTTTAGCATGGTCATAATAATATATACTCGCAATTTCATAATCTTCTTAGTCACAGGTTCAGTGTAATTTATTCGTAACTTTGAGCTGTATGAGTCCACACAGATGAACATCTGTAAACATCTGTAAAATGAAAAGTAAGTTAATTTGTACTCTTTTTTTTTTCTCGCAGTTCTGAGAGAAAATGTGATAGCTTACAGACAAGGGATTCAATAGAAGGCTTTGGTGAATACGAGTAATAGACCTTACTGTGTGCAAGGTCTCAAGCAGTTTCAAGATTGACTGTGTTTCAGAATCTTGAAGCGAAACGCTATGTATACCGCCATAAGCAGTATTGCCCCTTTAGTATCACGCCTACTCTACACGAGTCCCTGGTGCGTGGTAGGGAGTTCCCAGCTAACAACACAGTGCGCGCGATAACAGTGAACAAGCACTACAGATGTCCTACATATCATGTCGTTACTTCGCCATGCTAACGACAACAAAGGCGAAGTAGTTTCAAGGCGCTAGATATTTATTTGCTTAGATGCGATAGGACGGGGCGCGTTTAAATCACCCTTTCTCTTGGTTGCTCATTTACATGAATGCCCTTCCCTTCACCCCTCTCCCCCAGCCAGAATATAACTGACACCACTTCTCTCTATAACAATGTGCTAAAACTGACCCGACATTAACACCATCAAGTTTGAATCATTTGAACCACTTTAACGAGTGCCATGACGTGTTGTTCATTGTACAAAAGTTAAATCATTATTTTTGAAAACACGACTAAATTTTACTTAGTTCACTCACCAGCAAATGCACTATTTATTAACTTGGTTAAAAGTTTTAAATTTACATTAAAATACACAACAATATCGCTCCTATATGTTTCGGTCTTTAATGGCTATCATCAGGGAGCTTTATTTGTACATAACTAAAGTTATATTTAATGTTAAAACACTCGGTAAAATTATGTCGTTGTATAAATTAGGTGACGTGGCAGCATGTCGTAGAGCGGCATGTGTGTTGTGTAAAGTGCACTGCACACAACACACATGCAATTTTACCGAGTGTTTTAACACAAATATAACTTTAGTTAGATACAGATAAAGCTCCGTGATGATGGTCACTATAGGCCGAAACATGTAGGAGCGATATTATTGTGAATTTTAATGTAAATTGAAAATTTTTAACCAAGTTAATAAATAGTGCATTTTTGGTGAATGAACTACATAGATTTCAAAATGTATGGTGCAGCGATAAAAACAACTAAATTTTATTTATTGTATGGGAGCGGAGAGGGGGTGTACAGGGTCTTGGTGGGGAAACCGGAGGGAAGGAACCACTGGGGAGACCTAGGCGTAGATGGGCGGATAATATTAGGATGGATCTCCAGGAAGTGGGATGTGGGTATATGGACT
>Ga0123357_10004365_pt1 | contig 16575 bp, 8 predicted proteins | sample TergutEmb28metaG_FD_89873 | JGI IMG/M metagenome (GOLD analysis project Ga0123357, IMG submission 89873) | Embiratermes neotenicus P4 segment gut microbial communities from Petit-Saut dam, French Guiana - Emb289 P4 | ecosystem: Host-associated > Arthropoda: Insects > Digestive system > Gut ... | reverse complement strand
TCTGAAACTTTGTGTTGAGATGGGACAGGACTGGATAGATTTTGAAAAGTTTAGATGGTCCGTGGTATGTTCCTACATGATCATTGTTGTTGAAATGCATAAAATTGCAGATTGATTCAAACCGATCCATATAAATAATAGAACCAAAGATTGGAGTTGCCAAAATATAATTTTTTGAAAAATATGAATATAGTGTGGGCTTCTGTATTAGTCCCATCAGCATGAAAAGTGCTAACACAACAAACATTTCGTCTTTAGTGACAGGTTTCCAGTCCCGCATTCTGGAACGCACTGGAATGAAACTTCTGGCTTGTATTTTTTGTGCTGCATAAGTGTTTGTTTCGCGCACTATTAGTTCCACCAGTTCGTCATCAAAAAACATTTTGAATGCTTTAGAACAATGAGTTTCATTTTGGGCTTCATTTTGAGGCCCATATTTATCAACAAACTGTTCCCTTTGCCCTACATAATTAGTCATGTCCTCCCACGTAAATGTAGCACTTGAAGCAGTAGGCGCACTGGATGCAGTAGCACATTGCACATCGTCACTTTCACTGTCACTACATTCCGAACCAAGTACCTCAACTACAGTCAAATCATCAGTCCCACTTGAGTCATCATCGTCACTACAACTACTCTGATCAGAAGCTGTAAGTTCGTCTAGCAAACTTTGTTCAATTTCATCCTCCAACAAACACTTCCTACTTGATGCCATCATTGCAACAGACTGCAGCTTCAAACGAAATCCAGACCCGAAAACAGCGGTGAAGAAACTAACAGTCCTTTGATATATGAGGGTGATGTCATACACCATTTCAAAGCTACATAACTCAGCTTCGTGACGATAACGACAACATTCATTTCCTGTTTAATTTCACTGTTAGAGGGACGCATAAAACCGTCTGTGAAATTAGGGACTGCAAGAAGAAAGCCCAAACTTCGAGAGCAGAGAAAAAATGAAGAAGTAATTTCTAGCAACTGTCTCCCACACCATAAGAGAGCCAGCTCCTTCACGAACAAGCACGAAGCAGCCCGATTACATTTGCTCCCTAAGTTGTCGAGATATAGACGAATGAGTGAGAGCACACAGCATGACGAACAGTGCTCGTCACTCCATGACGGGTGATGTTTACACTATGACGAACAGTACTCATCACTCCATGCTGAAGGGTTAAGTACCAAAATGGACAAATCATAACCAGGCTGTATTAATGGTTGCCTTTCACTTTGGAGAGGAATAGATTCAGATATTTTAAACTGTAGGCTCAAAGTCTATGAACAGACACAATTAATCTTCAAATGTGGTCACTATAGATGACTGACTTGTCAGGGTGGAGCCACTGGCCTACATACTCTAGCCTTACTTTGGTTGTTTTATCAGAGAATGAGAAATGCCAAACTTGTTTTACTGTTTGAATTTTCTGTTTGGAGGTTCTCCAAGGAGTTTGTTCTCATGATATATCTGAAAGGTGTAAGACTTTTCTTTCTGCAGTGAATACACACTGTTCTGTTATGTGCAGGGCTTCCATCAAGAAACAGAAGGGTGGTTACTTCAAGAACATCAACTCCCAGTTCAAGCTAGCAGCTGAAATGTCTTCATACATCCCAGATGAAGACCAGTTCTTCGAGAATTTCGACCCTCAGTCTCTACAGGAGAGATATGCTTACTAAGAGTACAGTGTTTTGTGTAAAGAAGACTTTTTGTATAGTCACTTAATAAATGATTGAGAAGTGATATTGTGTGCTGGCATTGTTGTGTGCATTTTGTCTGCTGACTCACTAACTTCTAACATGCAATGGGATGTGGTGCACGGTCTTGTTTAACCATGAACCCCACGGACAAGAGTGATGTGGCGACGTGACAAAGAGGTTTTTAGGCACATTTGCATACTCATGGAAAGTGTCTGTTAGCTTCATCATGTCTTTCTGTCTGTCCACATGTATCATCTTAGCACCCACTCATTGGATTTCTGTGAAATTTGATATTTGTTTCATAAAAATCTGTCAAGAAAATCCATATTTGGTTGCAATCAAACAAAAATATTGGGTACTTTACATGAAGACCTGAGTACATTTGATTGCTGCCAGTGATGTTAAATAGCAAGAAGAGTGCTGTTGACAGCAGTACATCATGGAAAGGGAAACTGCATTAGTGCTATGAATAGTTTCCCCGGTTCACCACGGCAGTATTAGGGGAGGGTTGACGATTGCAACAATATGTTCTGTAACAACATTGCTTGTGTAACAACTACAAACTCCATTCTATGTGAGGTATGAACTGAGTATATATAATGTAGGCCGGTCCCAGTGGCTGCGCGGTCTAAGGTGTAGGTCTGCAGCCGCTCACCTGCTGGGATTGTGGGTTCGAATCCCACCAGGAGGGCATGGATTTCTGTGTGTGTTGTCAGGTAGAGGTCTGTGCGATGGGCTAATCACCCATCCAGAGAAGTCCTACCGACTCTGATGTGTCGTGTTTGATCTAGAAACCTCAAGAATGAGTAGGCCATGGCCCGCGTTGGGCCGCAGTGCCACAGGCAAAAAATATATATGTAATGTAGACTCAGTATTATAAGCATACCTCATTGGTGACAACAGCTATTGTTGATGTGTCTATGGCAATGCACTGCGAAGAATAATCTAGAGTGTTATTAGATCATCTGCTGATGATGCATTGTTGCATTTCTGTTGTAACAGTGGTTATGCACACCTGCCATATGGCTACATTAAATGAATGTCTCATATCTTGTTAAAAACACAGTATTAAGCTTCATCATTCTGTGAAGACCATATGTTGGTCTCTTAAGATATACCAGCAAATGGCCAAGCATGCCATGTGCTGGTCTCTTAAGATATACTGGCAAATGGCCTGGCATGCCATATGCTGGTCTCTTAAGATATACTGGCAAATGGTCTAGCATGCCATATGCTGGCCTCTTAAGATATACTGGCAAATTTCCTAGCATGCCGTATGCTGGTCTCTTAAGATATACCGGCAAATGGGCTGGCATGCCATATGCTGGTCTCTTTAAGATATACCGGCAAATGGCCTAGCATGCCATATGCTGGTCTGTGTGTTTAACTGGTGACAGTTTACTGTAATGACCTGTGGCTGCACAGTTTGGTGGCCTCTACAGCTGCATTGGAGGTCATCCTGGGACTTCCTCTTCTTCCTGTGATGATTGAGTGGAGCGCCAGGCAGGGATCTGCAGACTGATGTTTACCAACAGTGGAGATCTAAATCCACTAACTGTGGTCACACCAAAAGTCTTGGAACATGGAGCATGAACCCATCATAGAGATGGGGTCTGCCAGGATGCTTCCAGGATATATGTACTGCAAACCATTCATGGTCAATAAAGGCACTGGTGCTGGGGTGTGTAGATGGGGCTCGAGAAGGCATCACAGCTTCATTCTTGGGCTCCCCACCACAATATTCCAGGCTGACATATATGCCATTAAGGCTTGTATAATGGAGAACACAGAAAAGGGCTGCACAGGTAGCAACATGTGCATTCTTGCCAACAGTCAGGCAGCCTTCAATGCTTGTGAAGCAGAACATAACAGGATTGAACTGGTGTGGGTGCTGGGACACATGGGAATTGATGGAAGTGAAACAGCTGATCAATTAGCCAGGCAAGTCTCTGCAATTCCACTTGCAGGGCCAGAGCCTTCCCTTGGCATATCTGCAAAGGTTGTCAGGGGGTTGATCAGGGACTGCATGAGCAGGAAACACGAGCATTGGAAGTCCATAGGTGGACAAAGGCAACCTAAGGGCTTTCTTAAAAAACTGTCTGCATTAAAAAGCTGGGGAATTGCTCAAACTGAGCAGAAACCAGCTAAGAACATTGCGAGGGCTGTTAACAGGACACTGTTGTGTGAAAGGACATCTATTGGAACAGGGCCGGCCAACAGTCCAAGTGTGATAGATGCCAGCAGGCATGTGACACGGTCTTACATGTTCCTTGTGATGGTGTGGCACTGGCGGTATTAAGGTTTAGGGATCTCTGCCATCATTTTATGAAACCAGATGACTTTGCCAACATCTCCATCAGCAAAGTACTGCGCTTTGTTCAAAATATGGAGTTGCTGAATGCTTAAGCAAAGAGTTGTGCAAACTATCACATATGGTTGAGGTGAAAGGTCACTTCATTGCCCACTGCAAGGTATTGTTTTCTATCCTATTGGTAGCAGTCTGTTTGTCCATGTTTAGCCAGAAAAACTCAGGCTGTCAAAAGATGCAATTGGCATTTAAAACCACCTTCTAAAGGGTAAGCTGGTCAGTATAACAATATTGTGTTTACTAAGGCTGTACAGGCCACAGGACACTCCATGATTAATGCTGTCACGTTTGCCGACACGCACTGTGGCCAAAGGTTTCAGGTTTTCAGCACAGATGGTGATCAAATGGTGGTCTTATTTTTGGTCCCACCAGTAGAACATTAAACTCCTATACACTGCACCATGTGGAGATATAAAAAAATGCCATCATTCGATGCATCATGTTTTATACTCCCAACACTGTGCAAACATGCAGCGTTGTGTGTACCGACATATTGTGTGCAAACCAGTGTGCATAATCAAATATAACTTGCTGATCACGGCACACCATCCTGAACATCATCCTTATGCAGTTTACCTTTAGCATATGGCATTTTAAATGCCAGGTTTTTCTGTGGCCCGGAGCTGTGTTCAGGTCACATTCCCACTGAGGGACAGTAACTTTCCCTTTGATGAAAGGGATGTATGCTTATTGGGATCTCCCATTCATCCATTAAAGGTTAAACATTAACACCAGATATTGTAAGGTGTCAAGTGAACTGTGCATGTTGCCCACTTTGAGACGAAAAAATGTGTGCAGAATTTTCAGCAGGTCTTAACAGCAACAGTTTGCCTGGAACACCAAGTGTATAGATCTGAGATAATATTAAAATGAATGTTAATGAACCGTGGTGTGGAGACATATACTAAATTCATTGGCTCAGAGTAGGCCTTAGTGGTGGAACCAAGAATGTAGTAAAGAAGGTTAAATGATGTGTTCAGTTGAGCAGTGGTTGCTGTCACAAGAGTGCAGCTGCTGCTGGTAGTTGGTGTGTTTGTATTCTTATTTCTTGCTATGCCATCTGGTGGCAATACATAGCATATTCCTCCTGACTGAGTAACAGAAACTTTGTGTAGCTGACTTCATTGTGCAAGAGGAACACAATGTTGTTGGAACATGCAGTAATGAAAATTATGCAGAAAAAGAGCTCACTACATTGCAGTATTGCAGACTGATGTTACTATGTAGAGTAAAATGGAAAGATTCACAAGTGGATACACTGGAAGATGGGATGTGACCAACTGAGTGTTGGCAGCACTGGAGATGTGGCTATTAGCATCACTCTGTCCAACGCAGCAGTGTGTTCATCTACCTAGGTGGCCAGTGTCAGCTTCCAAAAACAGTTCAAACACTGGCTGCTGAAGGCAGCTGCATCTTGGGGCATGTTGGTGGTGCCAGTTGCGCAGTGACTAGTGTGGCACGCTACAAGACATGGTACACAGCTGTTTCACTGTACCATAGCATACTGTAATGAGGACCCATTGTAACATCACTGTTTTGACATATTTGACTGGTCATCAGAATCTGGGATGAGCCCACATGGCTAAAATCAGCTTTCTCTAGTTCCCTGTTATGAACTTCACACAGATCAATCCAGCTGTCTCACTGAGTGCGGTCGACTGCCTTAGTGCTTATGGAATGGGACTGTCCTTCAATCATTTTATGTATTCTGTGCTTCCAATAAGAGTGTGGGTGTTTTAATACAAATAAACTTCCATGCCATTTATGCTTTATGAGGTTATTTTATGTTTCTGCTGCTGCAAGGTTTGAAGTTTGTCAACCCAAGTAGGTGTTTTTACATTGACAATAGATCCTGTTGTTGGTGGTCATTTTATTGGTCGGAATTAACCACAAATTTGAAAGCTCCACTGAAGTTACATTTAATTTCTTCTTGAGTGGACACTAACATTTAGGTAAAGATGAAACATTAGAAGTGTATCAGCACAAAGTGATGGGAGTTGCAAACTTAATGTGGAAGTAATGTCTGGACTAGGAGACACGTGTTGTGACTGGCTGACGATGTAACATCAGTCTGAACATTTCTACGTTACAGAACAAACAGAGGTTGATGGTGCTGAGGAAGTGACATGAGGCAGGGGAAGGGCTTCGTGATTTGTATTCCATGTCAAAATATTAGAGTGATCAAATCAAGAAGAATAAGATGCGTGAGACATGTAGCATGCATGGGGTAAACAGAAATACATACAGGGTTTTGGTGGGGGAACATGAAGGAAAGATACCACTTTGAAGACTTGGAACTAAAAGGGAGGTTATTGTTAAAATTGAAGTTAAAGACATAGGATAATTGGGAGTGGACTGGATTCATCTGGCTCAGGATATGGACAAGTGGCAGTCTGTTGTTCTTGCTAGCTGTGCTCCATGGACACAGCTTGACTGAGTTCATTCAAATCCACATTACCCAAAATAATTAGTTAAGGCCCACTCAGAAAACGTTTTTCTTTTCCAGCCATTTGCTGTCCATGATATTTCCTTTCAGAATTATGTACGCGTTTGTTCTGTCTATGTTAAATGTACCTGACACACAGAAAGCCACACATGTTCATCACAGGATAATCATAAAATGTTTCAGCAGCAGTTTCACTTCGGTCCCTGTTGAGGTGCGTTATCATGATAGACATGAGGTTTTTGGGTGTGCAGGAAGTTCAGGAGGGCACTGGGTGTGTCACTGCACTGGCTCATTGTCTTACAGTTGCGTTCATTCATTGCTTGCAACATGTCCCCACAGCTTCTGCTATCAGTTGGTGGTGCAGTTGTGGCTTGCCCAAGCGGTACGTCCCGTTCTGTGAACAGATCAGATAAAGGCGTTATGCTCCATGCTGCTGCACGGCTATTGTGGATTTAGATGGAGATGAATGTGAGCAATGAATCTGATGCAACCAGTTGTAGTATACAATATATGTGACCCTGTTGGGATGGGCACAAGAATGTGCTGGGTGTCGGCAGCTGAGGGGAGAATATACTGGTACAGGATGCATATCTAGTGATGTACATTGACAAAAAACAGTATTACATATTTTGCATTTATATTGCTTTTTATGCTACTGAAAATGTGAAGACATACATGCGAAGTATGTAGAAATATGTAATACCATGCTGCTATGTTGTATGGTGTACAGCCTCATGTTATGTACTGGTAAGGCACCAACTCAGCTCGTAAGTTAGAACTCACCACATACAGTTACACCTATGTGTGTGTTGAACAATACAGGCAATGTACACATGATGTAACACTGAGAGACTGTCACATAACCACTGTTGGCCTGGAGGAGCAATAGGTGTTACGTAGTAAGATTGTGTATGTCTGTAGCGTTTGTTATCCAGCATGGAGAGTGCATGCACCATGTTATTTTGTGATCTGTGGCCTGTTTGGCTGTGCCATATTTTTCCACAGTATCTCATAAGCAGGTTAACTTTTGGGAATATTTATGTGTATGTTGCATGACACAGAAATATTACAAAATGTTTTAATCTTTGTGGCTGTGACTTGTGCTGGTTGCAAAGTGAGCATGGCACCCAGCTGTGAGCAGCACCTCCAGTAACACATGTCTATATGGCAGCAGTTATGAAAGGGTCAAGGGTACTGGCTTGTGCTGTGTAGCCCTGGGACTGTGAACTGACCAAGTTATGTCCTGACTTGCTGCAAGACTACAGTCACTTGCACATGCCTTAAAATTCACTTTAATTTCTGCAGTTGAAGAGCAGTGGATCTGAGCAGCTGTTGGTAAAGCTGGATAAGGGGGTACCTAAAGTATATTTTGAAACACAAGAAAAAAGAGCCTAAAAGTAAGGTCTTGTGGCTCTCTTTGTGCAAGTATATGGGTCATTACTTTATCTGACAACACTCATTTGCCCCTTCCTTCATTCTTGTTGATCATATTATCTTCCTTTGAGGATCCAGATATTCAGGGATGTAATGTCTTGTCAGCAGGTTTGTATTTCTGATATGTCAGAGGAATGTAGTGTCTTCAAGAGTTGAGGGGTCCAAGCAGAACGTAAAATGTTGGGGACAGTTGGAGATACATAAATCTGTCGGTCCAGTTGGTGAAGACTATAAAAGACGGTGAGCTGATTGGAGCGGTGGGGGCTGTTCGCAGGGCCTGGTTAAATGTTGGGGCTAGAATTGTGTATGTGTTTGAGGAGGACTGATGTGGAATTGTAATCAGCCTGGGTGTCAGTTGTATATAAAGCACAAGGGCCCTGACCCTGAAAAGTGCCAGGAAAGGTGTTGGCAGTTAGAAGGTGGGCACCTTGAAGTGCCCGATACATGGACAGTGTGCTCCTGTTTGTTACCTGTAATATGATATGATGTTCTGTCACTTGGCTCACAGCTTCTGAACATTGCACCTGATCTGTAGAAATCTCTCCAAGTGTTGGCAGACATTCCGAACAAATTGATGCTGCGCCACCGGTTGTGTGCAGGACTCTTCTCTTTCCCCTGAGCCATAGTTTGAATTTGGACAGAGTCACTGTACACACAATTCAGAGAAGTCATAAACTGCATGGTGTGTACAAATGATGACCAGTAATTGAGATTTCCTTGGTCAAGAAAATTGAGTGAGAAGTTCTTACAACACAATATGTAACTTGTTTATTCCACTGAGGTATCACTGTTTTTCAGCATAATTCCCAAGCACTCTGATGCATATGTCACATCTTGGCAAGAGTTTAAAAATTCCACTGTGGTGGAAATTGGACTCTTGTACACAGGCATTCACAAACAGCCGTTTTCACTTTCTCGTTACTGTGGAAAGTGACAAGATGGACAAACACATCATTGTACTTTGTGGCTATTTTGAATAACAATGCTACTTCACTGCACTAAATGATCTACATTTAATGTTGTAGAGACTGCTAATTTAATTTTTGTGCGATAGCAAACTTCACCTATTGAACATTCTTCATATGTGCCTGTATATTGTTATGAGTGCACACATATGTTCGTCATCAGAATTTGAGCAGGAAGATTGCATCATTCAGTCACACAAACATAATGTTTCAAGCACTAATTTCATGCTAACACTAACAGTGTTCTGAAACTGTGATTCTCGTGGTCCTAAAATATCAGCTCTTAACCCAAAATGCTGAAGTTACTTGATCAATGTATCTGTTGGACAGCCAAAGTAGGGCCACGGATAGATGCAGGAATGTGGGCTACCTGATGTTGCGGGCTGGCTTAACAACAGACTGCCAAATGTCGGATGAAGGGTTTGTTGTCACGTTCTCACACTGGTCTGACCCAAACCTGTCCCGGCACCTGCAGGACAAATGGCACTAATTCACTGTTCACAGCCATGTGTGTCACTGCATGGCCACTGACTGCAGCTGTGTTAGTACACATTGCACAGTCATGACCACGGTGACTTCACTTAGTGTCATGTGGTGTTACATATGTGCAACAGGAAGGTGCAGCCTTCCTTGTGCTGATTGTCTGGAAAATAACAAGGGCTTTTTGTGTGGAGCTCATATATAGAATTGCACTCAAATTGCTCACGGTATCTATGAAGTTATTCATACACTGAATTTCATGAAAATCTGTCAGTGCTTTTATTCATTGATACTAGGTTATAGTCAGGTGGGCAGATGGCAGTTTTCTCCACATAAGGCACTCTTTTTCTCTAACTTCATAAAGAATGCTTACAAGGTCCAACATTTTACAGTTACCAACAGAGCAGCATGCTAAAGGATTACATTGCTGTTCCATCATGTTTGGTTTACAAACCACCATCCTCACTCATGTCATGTTATAATTTCACTTCATGGCTGATGATAGTGGTGATAATGGCATGTTAATTACAAAATGAGCTTCAGGATAAAGAATTTGGCAACACTGACAGCGCACATTCCAATAGTGCTGTCCATGGCATGTGCCAGTTTATTTCAGTCCACATTGACAGACCCTGTGTATTGAAGGGCCATTTTAATATTACCCTTCACACTGTCTCAGACTTCTGTGTTTCCATTCTACAGGGGGTATTTTGATCTGTGAGAGAGAAACAGCAGGGGTACTGTGCACTAAATATTAGGAAGCAGAAATCATGGAGGATGAGTTGGGTGGGGCATGATTATACATAAGAATGATGAACAGAACATGCAGAAGATCTGTCAGAAGCTGCACAGACAAGACCCTTTGTGACACAGACATAACATTGAAATGGATCTTAAATATGTAAAGGGTTAGAATGTGGATTGGATTCATCTGGCTGAGGATAGAGACCAGTGATGGATGTGTCTGAACATGGAAATAAGCTTTCAGGGTCTTCGCTAGTTTTGAGGAGAGACACTGTTGTTGGAGTTTGTCATCGAAGATCTGTACGTATATTATGTTGCATGTGAGATGCATGCCCAGCCAAAACATCTCAATATTTCACTTCTCCTGATCCAACCAAGACATAATTTACCAACGACAGTTAGTCAGTTATAAACGCAACCTGATGCCTGCCGATGGTTCTGACAGAGACTCCAGAAAGTCCGGACTTGTGTCCCCCATGCCTGTGGATGGTTCTGACAGAGATTCCAGAAAGTCTGGGCTTGTATCCATCATGACAGCAGTGTCACTGTCCCAGCGCCACTTGGTGCATGTCTGGTCCTGCAAGGGAAGGACAGTAGTTTAGTTGTTTACTGGAGCAGATGTGCTGTTATACTGCCACAGCTACATGTGTCTGGAGTTGTTTGGTATTTTAACCTGAAGTGATCACCCATTTTGATGAAGGCATTTTGACCTCTTGTGACTGTTTGAGACAAATTTGTATGAGACCTCACACCTGGGAACTTGGCTTCCCCCAACTCTCCTGCTATTGTGCAGATCACTCTCAGCTCAGTCAGGCTGTGTCTCTCATTAAGTGAAGTTGATTGCCTTCATGCTTCATGGACTTAGACTCTGTGTGAATCCCTTCATGCTTGTTGTAACATTTGATGTTACTTTACATTTTTAATACTGATATTTTGTGGGTTTTTGTAATCAAATAGGCATTTTGCATTGAAATGGTTTCTGGTGTTGACTGGTCTCCAGCAATTGTGAGCAGGGACACTGTACATGCCACCATAGGTGTTGGAGTCACATCCATAACAGGTGACAATCTGATGAACATACAGATTAACTAGAAGTCACTAAACTGCAGAAGAATGGTTTGGAATTGTCACAGTAAGGCGTGGCAAAGGGTTATGCAGCTGCCAACATATGCCACAAGCCTACAGAGTGTGTGACAGTGCTTTTCTAATGCCCTTCGGTTATCCAGAAGAGCACTGCCTTGAATGCAGGTTCCCACACTTAGCTCACTTGGCCCTATGATAAGAACAGTGATACTGACAGCCACAATGTGGCCCAATGAATCTACATTAACACAAAGAGTCAGTCTGTGCCTGACAGAGAACACAGACAAATCAGTGAGAACTGTACAAGGATATGATGGCTTTGTTTTGGCACACACAATGCTGAGACCATGTTGCTGAACCAGTGGTACATGCACTGACTGCTAGGCTGTGGAGGGTCGAACAGGAAGTCATGAAGAACAACACCTAAATTGTAAGTTGGGTGGCAGCCAACACGTGTGGCAGTTTGCTACAGAAACTGGTGATTGGAAACACAGTTGTGTCACCATGATACTGAACTGGATGACATATGTGTGGTGAACTGTGTGATAAGTGTTCATGGTGCAATGAGGTGGGAACTGCTGTCATATTATTTGTGAGTACGTTTGCTGTGAATTGTGACATTCTAAAGCACTGCTTGCTACATTTGCACTTTCATTCTGTATCAGGCTGAAGCAGGTGTCAGAAGGCATCCAGAAGAGAGGTCATAGCTGGCAATCAGCGTACAATATTGTGAAACAAGAGATGCGAACGATGACTATTGTCTATCCCCCATACAAATTGGAAACTGTGCTAGGAGAAGATTTGTTTATATACTAGTTTGTGTACTTTCCAGTAATATGACTGCTGTGTTACTGTGTACTTGTCTGTAGCAGTAGGTACAGCTTACATTTGTTGTCCCTCTTAATGCTGACAAAGTTCTTGGTGCTCTCAGTTGAAGCATTTCTTCCTCTTCAGAATCACTCTCCACAATAATGGACACTCCTGTAGGCAGCAGCAGTTTCCTGTTATTGGTCTGTGAAGATTTACTGTATGGACTACTGCAAAAACTCTGCAAATTAACATTACTGCTTGTTGTATATGGTCAATGAAACTTTAACACCACTTTTTCCAGATTAATGACTCATTGCACCATTAAGAGCTTCAATGAACATTATGGACTGGTACCCTGCTCTTAGCAAGTACTAAACACTGCCAATTAAATATTTGTAATTCACTATTTTTTTTTTAAACCTTGCTTCCTTTTAATATAATTTACAAACCTTGTACTGTGTATTGTCCTCTGGAAGGTCTTGCTTTGCTTTGGGAGATAAATTTCTTAATACTGCTTCTGATTCTGATGATACTTTCCATAGGTTATAACTTTGTTCCAGTGCTGATACACACTTGTAGCATATGGTTTTTGGTAATTCGTCATCTTGTGATACCTTAAAGTGCATGATTAATTAATAATGCATAAATAGCAACTGAAAGACAGGACCTTTTGTTAAATTCCATTATAGTTATCGACTAACCTGTACTGGAAGACATGTCCTGATTTTTAAGTAAATTTGCATTTCTTGTGCAGCTTCTCCAAATATTGGTATTTGAAATTTCTCATTGCATAAGCATAAACGGCACTTATTAGAACACAAATATATTTCATTCATCATTTTATATAACAGTACCTGTACATATGCCTTCAAGGAATAACTTAGCTTACAAGCTCATTTATTTGAAAATAGCCGCCATGTCAAATCGGATGAGAAGTGAAATATGCAATAAGCAATGGCGGATTTCCACAGAGATTAAAATGTTGAAGAGGTTACGATAAGGAAGAAATAGGTGCTAATTTATTGTCGTTAAGTAAGTTACCATTCAAAATTACATTTCTTACCGGTGAAATTGTTAAATAAATAAATACAAACGCTCGAACCAAAATTTCAACAGATTATTAACATAACCACTATATCATATAACAAACAATTTGCAAATATCAATAAATTTGACTTAGCGACACAATGACGCAGTTTCCTATATTGTTTAACAGGAGGTTGCCGTGAACCAGTGAGTAGCTAGATACCGGGTTCTGGGCTGAGTAGTTGGTTAAATGCTTATTTAATTGAGGGGCTTAAGCGAGAGATTTTTCGCGCAGATGTTTTATACAGTGTTTAATCCGACGCAGAACAGCAGCAGGCTTGTGTAAAGAACGCGAATGGTGTCTTAGTCCTATGAAAACGGGGGGCTCAAGGGGAGGTGTGGGCGTTCCGGTGTGAACAGTGTTTGGACTCACCGCAGCTCACCCTTCTGGGAAGGCAGCATTTGGGAAGCTGTGATAGAAATGCGAGAGGCTTAAATAAACATGCTAGATGGTGTGAAAAACGATATTGCTTAATAAGCACTAGGAACAATGATTCACGCGAGAGTGTGCAGTTCTGTTGGGCGCGGCCTTGCAGTAAAGGCACTCAATGCTGCTGTCTGTTGTGATTAAGTCACTACGAAGTTGCATAGCTCAATCAGTGTAGTGACTGGGTCACGTACGAGCTGTATGTGGTCTGTTGTGACTAAAGCCAACATGGAAATGCATAGCTCAGTCACTGTAGTGACTAGACTGCAGGCTGGTTAGAGTCCCGGCGGCACAAGATATATTATTCCTTTCTTCGAAATGTCGAGACTGGCTTCGAAGCCCACTGGGCTGCATGTGCAATGGATACCGAGGTTCTTTCCTCGGTGGGTAAAATGGTCCGGGCGTGATGCTAACTATTTAGATTATAAAATAGTGTTAAGAACCGTGTCATTTATGGGAACTATAGCATCGGTCATGGTTCGAGTAGTGTGGAATAATGGTGGAATGTTTCTACAGGGGACAAACGAGCTGCTCGGAGAAAAGGCTGCTCCAGTTCCACTTTGTCCACCACGCATCTCCATCTAGTGCCGAGGAAGAATGAGTGGAGCCACCCCGTTGTGTCCCCATGTGCCTTTATAGCATGGACAAGGACAGCAGTACCTTTCCTCACGCCACCAGTCACGTCCGCATTTTATCAAGTGTTTGAAAATATGAAAAGTGGAGCAGCTGAGAGGCATCAACATGCGACGTATGTTCAAGGCCACCTGCTGCATGCGACAGATCGCAATGCTTGCAGCCTTGTGTCGTCGTGTTTCGTATTTTGTTCGTCAGCAAATTCATTTCTTAGCCTTCGGACGGACCGAGGTCACATGGTTTAAGTGCAGCGGGCCAGTAGTGCAGCAGTTGCCCGCTGTATCAGGTTGAGGAGCAACATCGCCCTGCAGCTCTGTGATACCTACAACAGCACTGTTGAGGTCGAAGGTTTCCAGGTTTTACCCCTCTGTCCTTGTGGTGAGGATAGTGTTAAGGTGAAGATGAATATATAGCATTAGTGGAATGGTACTGACATATCCCACATGGAACCCGTGACTCCGCGGTAAGATGCTGGCGACTATAAGTGTTTGGGCCATGGCACGGCCTAAAGACTGAATGTATCCTGGATTATATACCGGGGTGCTGATAAGTCCTTAGCTCGACCAGGAAGGAAACAAGCTCGGAAGCATGTCAGGGATGCGCGCGATTTCAACAACATTGAGACGTGAGCTGTCATCAAGTTTTTTTCTTGCAAGGCAAGGCGCCGAAGGAAATTCACGCTATTCTGACAGAAACATTCGCTTGTTTCCTTCCTGGTCGGACTAAGGACTTATCAGCACCCCTGTATACAGATCCTGTCCGTACCGAGCAGTAAACACTCCGTCTCGGTTATAAAAACCAGTCAGTTAAAGCGGTATAGCGAAATAATCGCTCTTTGTTCTGAGATCCACACAAAACACACAAATACACTATGTGGGCAGAACGTAGAATTGCTGAATGTTATCTTAAGTAGAGGCATCCCGTTGTGTATGTAACAATAAGTTACGGATAATGTAGGTCGAACACAAGTTGTGTTCGACCTACATTATCCTTAACTACTGCTGAATGTTAAACTGGTGGTACATATAGTGACCACTGGGATTTAGAGGGTTATCGCTTTCTTTACGCTCCAAAAGTTGGCTCAAGAAGTCATGTTTCGGGAGGTTACCAAGGACCGACACCACGACTGCAGATGCCGCTATAGTGCCCCAAACTTGACCACAAGCTGTTCGTTCCATTTCTTCTCCAAGTATTATTTACTAACATCTTGTCATTCCGCTTCATAGAATCATTAAATAAATCAATACATTCGCAGTTTACACTGCAGCAGGTTTTGCCAGTCCCACAAGCCACACGTTATGTTTCCGAGCGCTAGTACGACCACCCGCCGTGAGAGCACGCGCGCGCTCTCCAGAACCGTCGGCCCCAGCAATCCGTTGTAATTGGTATCAAATCTTTGAACAAACATATCACAAATCTCGCGTGTGCCGTTTCCATGGCGACAGGCGGCGTTCCCGCACCGTGTTTTGTTTTAAAGCGCTGGGTGCATATCGCACTAAGAATACCCGGGCGAGACGTAACAACTGAGTGGTTCCACATTTAGGCCTATTAAAAACATTATTATGAGGGACTGGCAGGACTGTACGGCCTGTTGACATAACCGTCACACAGTGCCGAACTGTTTTACAGCTGCTGTTTTGGGGAACAAAGTGTGTGCACAAGTATCACTTGGTCTCTTGCTGCACATAACGGGCATTGCTGTTGCAACCTGTTAGAATATATATTACTAAATTTTTAATATTGGTGTGTGTGTGTGTGACCTCCCTGAGGACGGAAGAGTTTCGCCGCAACATGTAGCAGTAACAAAAGTCTCTACTGCTGTGTATATTAGATGTGCCTAAGATATGTTTTTGTTGGTTATAAGCATGAACACTTTAATTCAACGTCAGTCTGATGGAAGCTCAGGTTTCTAGTGTCTTCCATTTGCCTGCCAACCGACTGCGTATAAGAATTGTGGTTCACTGTAATATACAGTGGAGTCTCGATGTTCGGGATTTCGACCCTTCATGAGCGACTTTTCCTTGTTGGTTTCGTCGAATCGGGATGAGACCACGTGGAAAGTCGGCTTCCCCCACTGTCCTGCTCTTGTGCACCTCACTCTCAGTTCAAACTGTCTCTTTCGTACAGTGAGGATGATTTCTTTCGTGTTTGTGGAATGAGGCTGTGTGCCAGTTGTCTGTGTTAAGCTTCCAGAAAGTGTTTTTATCTGGTTAAAAGTTAGCATTTGTGCACTTTGTATTTTTTGGGTTTTTTTTTATTGTATGATTTTGTTGCTCTTATTTTGAAAGCTCTTGGAACCAAAGAGGCGCTTTGCACTGAAAACGGATTCCGATTTTGTGACAGTTTTCTCGGCCCATCAGGCACAGTGACTCCGCTGTACACAGTCCCACTGTCAGAGACTCGGAGC
>Ga0123357_10004364_pt1 | contig 16578 bp, 12 predicted proteins | sample TergutEmb28metaG_FD_89873 | JGI IMG/M metagenome (GOLD analysis project Ga0123357, IMG submission 89873) | Embiratermes neotenicus P4 segment gut microbial communities from Petit-Saut dam, French Guiana - Emb289 P4 | ecosystem: Host-associated > Arthropoda: Insects > Digestive system > Gut ... | reverse complement strand
TTAACGGAATAGATACTGTACAATAGAGTGGTAAAAAGAATGATGTTTTGGGAGCCTAGTGAATGTAGTAATACTGTACATAAGTGATAGCATGTAGTATTACAAGGGTAATGGAGCATGCTCAATTGAAAAAAAAAATAAACTTACACATCCCGATAACCTGCTACAACACCCTAATAAAGTAAGGGAATTAATTAATGAGTGTTTTTTAAATTAATTTAATAGGGAACAAAGTAGCTCCCTGAGGATTATCTTTGAATCGAAATATGTTTGAGTGATTTTAAATATTTTAATTTAAATTTTATGTAAGTGCATTTGTTGGTGTAATAATTAAAATGATTTTACAAAATGCACAGCGCAACAATAAAGATATTTATCAAATGTATCAAGTTATTAATTTTACACTTATCATTCTTCATAATGACTCACATGTAACTCTCAAAGACGCAAGTATCCAGGCTTAAGCATCTTTTCACTAATATTACGCTCCCGTTAACTTGCTTTTGATGCATCATGTGACTTGCATATTGCAATACAAATTGGTCATTTTGTGGCGAAAGGAACAAAGAAAACCAAAAATTAACCTTCCATAATTAGGCGCAGCCGTTTAATATGAAGTGTTCGCGATTGTTCTGTGAAAGCCGTTTTGATTTTTAGTTAGCATTTTCAATAATAATAATAAACACGTAATTTTAATAGGTCAATTTGGAACATTGGAGTATTTATTTAAAATAAGTTATAACATTATTAATATTGGTCAAATAGAAAAATTAGCACTGGTAGTAAATTTAGCATTAGAAGAAGAAGAAGAAGAGAAGAAGTAGTAGTAGTAGTAGTAGTAGTAGTAGTAATAGTAGTTAGGACGATTGTGAGTGTGGCACACAATAGACTAATACTGCGACATCTTCAAGCCTCTCGATTAGATTTGTTGTTTGGTTTTCCCACTTAAATCTGATCTTAAGCAAAATCACACAAATAATTTAACAACTTATTCTCATTCTTCTTCTTCTTTTTATTCTTCTCCTTCTTCTTCTTCATCTTAGTACAGTCAATTAACGTGTAACGCAGTGCAATATCGGATAAATCGGACCATACCCTAAAGTGAACCTTTGCCCTAGAAACCGACAGGTGACACTGATCTTCATTCCAGTGACAAAGACTAAGCTGTCAGTTGTTCTGTGTAGTGGAGGAAGTTCAGCAGTTGTCAGCAAGTGCTGTTTGCTGTGACGAGTATTTTAAGTTTACAGTGCTGTATTTTTTACTTGCACGCCTTTTACAAAGGAGTGTTGATGGAGGATGTTAAGCTTACCTAATTATATTATAATAATATAATAGGTAATAAGTTAATATAAGGAAATTAATCAGTGAGTGTTTTTAAAAATGGGAGTTTAGCAAGGAACAGTGAAGCTCCCTGAAGTTAATCTTAGGATCGAAACATTTTGGGTGCGATCTCAAATGTTTAAATACAAAAATTCTGTGTGTGTGCATTAATTGGTGAACTGATTAATGACTACGAAATACACTGTGCTACATTAAAGAAAGTATAAAATTATTTTAATAAATGATGTACAGTTAGAAGAAACACTTTTGGGGCTCACGAGAAAGGTTCTCAGGATTCGGTATTAAAAATAATGGCAGAGGTTAAACATCTGTCGCACAGATTCAGCCACAAAAGAAAACTTCCTATAAGAACTGTGCCAAAGATTTACTGCCGGTCAGTCTGAAATATCAATCCGTCGGCCTAAAATACCCTCTATAGAGAGGCCTCGATGTTTCTAGGAAAAAAGGGAATTTTCCGATCTCGTGGAAAAATATACAGACGAATAAGATATGGACGGCACTCAGATATTTCATGCCACAACGCTTCCACTTCCATAGTCCAAAAATATCAGAAAATATTTCGTCGTTCTGATAAAACCGGCAGGGTTGCACAACGCAGTCTGTGTTCCTTTTACAGACTGTGCTAACTGGACAGAGTGCGTGACGTGGTACATTGCGGGGCCGAGGGAGGGAGTCCACCAATATCAACGGAAGGTGTAACTGAAAGAGGGATACTGAAATTGTGGAGAATGAATTTATTAGAAACGTGTAGTTTGTGGCTGTGATGGGTTGTATACTGTGACACGATATGGGCGGGTTCATGCTTACAGCTAAAAGAAATGCTACATTCGGAGCATAGCTGTGTGTGGTGCTGAACGTTGGATACTTCAGAATGTAATCAGATATACCGGGAACTTTATGAAATATGGTGCTGTAGAAAAATGGGTTGATTTTGCTAGAAATAAAGGATTGCACAGATCCAACGAGGAGAGGAATATCCCACAAACACTAAAAAGTTGGAAGGCTAACTTGATTGGTTATACCTGGATTGGGAACTGTTTTTGGAAACACTTTATTGCAGGAAAGATTAATGGACGAATTGACTAGGAAGGAGAGTTAAGCAGCTCCTTGATGACGTTTCAAAAAGGAGAAGAGAAAGGAACCAGTCACTGTGGACATCGTTTTGGAAGAGGCTAAAGAACGGGTGTCAGACAGTCCTGGTGAAGATGATATCCTGCACTTGTTCAGTCTGACACAACACAATTTCAATCCAAATTGTTACCATCAAGTGTGCTACATGTTTCAGCGTGCACTTAGGCTACCCTCAGGCATGTCAATACAAAACACTTACAAAGGTAGATACAGAAAGGATTTAAATGTCCACACAATACAACTAAATTTGACCACGTTGAAATATTTGGAACACAATCCGAACATACTTAGGAATAAGTCCTCTAATAACACATTGTTTGGTAAATATGTGATAGAATTGCCTCTTACAATCTTCCTGTTAACTTTTTTTTTACCAATACCTACTCACATATTTTTCGAAATATTTTAATCTCCACCTCCACGCCTCCCTGCCTGTGGACACACTCTTAATTGTCTTATCCCTTAAACTCTGCCATTTCTAAACTCCAAAACCAAAGCAAGTCTCTCCAGATCCATTACACACCGTGTTATATCATGATGTTCATTCATCATTATTTGACTCAATTCCATTTCCAAAATTTTAAGCCAGATATTTTCCATCGTTTACGCTAAAAAAATTTACAATATTTCCACAAAACACCTTCTCAAGCGCACTTTTGTTCTCTACCTGGAGGTGCACGTGTACTGATTCTGAGCCCTCAGTGCACGTGTACTGAACTGATAACGCATCCCAAACCCCACTGCAGTTACCGCAAAGGACTGCAGTAACAACGCAATGCTGCACATTATCAGAGACGGTGCACGGAACACAGAACACAATGTGCATGTGCGCAGAAATAGAGCGTAAAATGGAACAGAAGACGCACTGTTCCTATAACGCAACAGTACGATGCATTCGCGTAACCATTTTTGCAATGGAAAAACAATAAGTGTTACATATTCTTGGTGAATTAGTCACCTTATTTATTCCACATGCAGAGAGCACTTGGTCGGTCTGGCGTACGTAATGTTCCAAAGTAACACATAAACGGCACAATTTTGTGAAAATATTATTAGTTGGCAATGAAACGTGCTTTTGTTTCTCTCTACAAATATACCCGAGAATTTTCTCAATCTAAGAAGTGTTCAGCGAGACCCGTACAAAAGTGAATATCGAACTACAAGTAAAATACTAATTATTATGGTCATATTTTAATAAACATTTGATTTTTCTGGGGATAATTTAAAATTCCCGCAATATTCAAAATAGAGTGAAAGATAGAATGACATCGTTAAGAGTGGCATATGTCATTATTGACATCGGGTTAATAAGAAAAGGAAAACACAAACACAATCACACACACACATCGTCATTACACAGAGGTGACACTGACTAATTTGTTTCTAAGATGGTACTTGATACTGTGTTAACAATACCTGAGCTGACGGAATGTCCCACAGGACGTAGGTTACTAAGTTACAAGTGTCTATCTAATTAACTATTTACAACCCTGCATATCATATACAGCTGCTCATAAAAGTGGCACAGATTTCATACCGCAAGTGGAAACTGTGAATAAAGAGTATCGGTTACAGAAAATTGTGTTCGATGGTGTGTTTTTGTGTTTGTGCATTTGTTCCAAAGATTAACACGGAAATAATATGTTAGGACAGGAGCTGAGGGAGATAATTGGTCTGAAGTCAAAGGGAGTAGCAGGAGGATGAACAAAATTGCACAGTGAGCAGCTGCATGATTGGGACCGGTGAGTGGATGCTGGTGGGAGGTGAACTGAAAGACAGTGGGACAGATGGGACAAGAGAAAAAATTGGAAAAATTAAAAATTCACACAAAAATTTTCACTTGGAATCCATGAAAGGAAGAGGCACATTGTAAGACCTAGGATTAGATAAGATCCTAAAGACAATGTGATGATATGGATATAAAGGATTGCAATTCCAGTTTGCGTTCCGCTGAGTACAATACAAAAAAATCTTCCATCAGAATATCAGTTCGGCTAATGGAACACACAAAACTTAGGATAAATACTTCAAATATTTGAAAAATTAGTTTGAATTATACGCAGTCAATTGGACATTAATTCTGTCCCATTGCGTTTCGAGTTTTGTGCGTTCACATGCCGTGTTGACACTTCACATATCCACTGTGAGGACGATTCTTGAATACGTGTTTTATTAATGACTGTAATTTATTACATTATAAATTATTCATACGTGACACGACAGAAAATGTAGATCAAAAGCGCGATTTTGAAATGCAACTGAAATGTGGATAGACTGGTGGGGAACATTGGAGGTAAAGTGACTTGAGAACTGAGTTGGGGATGTTGGCTAGAGGGAAATGTGTAATGGATATTGAATGTTAGTAGGGAAAGGTGAAGGGAAGGTGATAGAAGATTTGAGAATGTGACTGCCTCTTGTGGGAAAATACTGGTGTAAGTATCAAACGTTGGTTGATACATTTTTTACACAAACCAAGATCCGCAAATTAGATAAAATTTTCCTTTTTATATTATCAACAATAATATATTTCGGTAATATTCCGGTGTGTTCTCCACAAAAAGGTAACATTAAAATCTCTTCAGGTACAATTCCATGCTGACCGCAAAACAATTATTAACTTTCGCTGCAGTTTACTCTCTACACATTCACAGTTCAGGCAGTCCAACACTTGGAGCTGTAAGCAATTCACACCAAATACCGAAAGACACTAACCTTCACCAAAAGCGCTGTGCCAATCTGCACTGTAGGCAGCCCACATTTTATCGTATATCTCAGTTCCAGTCTCTGGCACAAATTTTACTTTCTGCTGCTTATTTTACTGCAAACGTAACACCGACTGGAAATCTGTGTTTTGCAGCATCACCTGGGCACTAGATAAAGGTGACTAGTTAGGCTCACTAGCCGGGCACTTTATTCAAGGAGAAGAAATTTTGTGCATACTAACCAGAAAGTTGTTTGGCCCCAGAGCCGTTCTGGAAGTTTTCAAGGAGAGAGAAAATATTCGCTCTTACTGGAATTCGAAATCTGGGATCTTCGAACTCACAGCCTCTTCTGTAGGCCGACTGCGGGAATTTCTTCAACACACCTGAAGATCAGAAGGTTAGTAACTTACTGACAGATGGCTGTTGTGTTCAGTTGTGCGGTTTTACGTACACTTCTTGGAATGTGTTGTGTGTTATACATATTAATTCGTCACGCGGGTTGTCAGTAAGGAGAGAATGATAGACTGATTGTCAGTAGGGAATGAATGATAGACTGAATATCGGTAAGGTGTCTGTACCAAACTAAATGTTCGTAAGGCGTCAAAAAGAAAATAAATGTCAGAAGTATAGATTGAATATCAGACCGAACTAAATTATAGATTGAATGTGAGGAAGGATTCAATAGCAGACTAAATGTCACTAAGGATTCAGTTATAGAATGAATGTCAGTAAGAAGTCAGTATTAGAGTGAATGACAGAAAGGTGTTAATAAGAGTTTTAGGATCGGGTTGAGGAATGAATAACTTCACAATTGTTGTTACTAATACTATAAATACTACATTCTCCAAGGAAAATGTGTCCTACTTTAGAAGATAACGGGTTTGATTCTAGTCAAGAATTCCCCTATTTTATGGAACCCGAAGTTCCATTAACGCATTCATATGTGCCAGGAATCTATCCATATCCTGATACAGGTGCATAAAATAGATAATACTTCATCCAACTTCCTGAAGATCTATTTTATATTATCAACAAATTTACATCAGGGTCCCCTCAGTAGTGTCTTTCCCCCAGTATTCCCCAACAAAACCCTGTAAAAGATGCTCAAATTTCCAATAAACGCTTCACGCCCCACATATTTAATTCTTTTTGGTTTTGTCAGCAGTTAATTTTGGCGAGATTTACAGAAAATCAAACAGTAAAGAACATTAAGCAGTAGAGAACAATAAGCATTAGAGAATATTAAGCAGTAGAAAACATTAAGCAGTACAGAAAATTTAGCAGTAAAGAATTTTAAGAACTACTTTACATTAAGCAGGAATGAACATAAAGCAGTACAGAATATTAAGCAGTGCTGATCAATAAGTAGAACAGAACATTATGCAGTACAGACATTAAGCAGTACAAAACATTACGCTGTACAGAAGATTAAGCAGTATAGATCATTAAGCAGTAAAGAACATTAAGCAATAAAGAACTTTAAGCAGTAAAGAATATTAAGCAATAAAAACTTTAAGCAGTACAGAATATTAAACAGTAAAGAGCATTAAGCAAAAAAGAACTTTAAGCAGTAGAGATAATTAAGAAGGAATGAACATTAAGCAACATAGAATATTAAGCTGTTAAGAAAATTATACAGTATAGAATATTAAGCTGTACATAACATTAAGCATTACAGAAATGAAGCAGTATAGAACATTTAGCAGTACAGAACGATAAGCAGTACGGAAAATTTTGCAATAAAGGACATTAAGCAGAAAAGAACATTAAGCAGTAGAGGAAATTAAGCATTACAGAACATTAAGCAGTACAGAACATTAAACAATACAGCACACTGAGACGAAATGAATATTAAGCAGTAAATAACATTAAGCAATGCAGAATATTAAGCAGTATAGAATATTAAGCAGTACAGAATATTTAGCAGTAATGACCATTAAACAATTCAAAATATTAAGCAGAAGAGAAAATTAAGCAATACAGAAGATTAAGCAGTAATTATCATTAAGCAGCACAGAATACTAACAGTAAAGAACATTAAGCAGTACATAACAATACGCAGTACACATCATTAAGCAGTAAAGAACATTAAGCAATAGAGTACAATAAACAATAGAGAGCGTTAAGTAATAAAGAACAGTAAGCAGTACGGAACAATAAGCAATAAAGAACATTAAGCATACAGAATATTAAGCAATACAGAACGTTAAGCAGTACAGAATATTAAAAAGTTTAGAACATTAAGCAATAGAGAACATTAAGCATTTAAGAACATTAAGGAGTGAAGAAAAATTAAGAGTTTAGAAAATTAAGCAGTACAGAATATTAAGCAGTGCAGAACAATAAACAGTGTAGAAAATTAAACAATACAGAATATTAAGCAATACAGAAGCTTAAACAGTACAGAACATTAAGCTATATAGAACTTTAAGCAATACAGAACATTAAGCATTTCAGAACATTAAGCAGTTCAGAACATTAAGCACTACGGAACATTATGCAGTGCAGAACAATAAACAATGCAGAACATTAAGCATTAGAAAACATTAAGCAGTACAGGATATTGAGCAGTACAGAACATTAAGCTTTACAGAATATTAATCTTTACAGAACATTAAATAGTACAGAACATTAAATAGTACAGAACATTAAATAGTACAGAACATTAAATAGTGCAGAACATTAAACAGTGTAGAACAATAAAGTGTACAGAACAATAAGCGGTACAGAAAATTAAGCAGTGCAGAAAATTTAACATTGTAGTACATTAAGCAATACAGAACATTAAGCAGTTCAGAGCATTAAGAAGTACAGAACAATGTGTAACACAGAACAATAATCAGTATAGAACATTGAGCATTACGGAACATTAAGCAATACAGAAAATTAAATATGTACACTACATTAATTAATACAGATTATTAAGCTATTCATTGTTTATTTTCCTCCACTCCCCTCTTACCCCTTCCCTCTTTGCACGAAGTATTTTCCTCAACGCTCCATTCTTAAGCAACCCTGTCTCCTTTCCTAGCTCAATGTCAGGGACTAAGTCTCACACCCACATAAAATTTCAGGCAAAGTTTTATTTAAACCCTAATCTCTAAATTCTTTTATATCATTGTGTAAGACAAAAAATTATGCACCGAATTACAGCAAGCAATTCCTGAATTTAATAAGTTCTTTATTTCTTCCTTATTTTAATTTGATTTTGTTAAAATTTTTAACAATTATTTTAAATCTTCCACTAATTCTTATAATCTATATTCTATCATCATACTGTTAATTCGTTCTCCATTCTGATCACGGTACAAGACCAAGTGCTTAGTTTTATCAGCTCTTAATTACAGTCCAAATTCCTTACACGCCATTTCCATAGATTCAGCATTTTCCTTTATATTATGTACGCTTCCTCACAATATATTAATTTCATTGTCACAAACTAGAAACCGAAATGTACCGTTTAATTTCAAAATGACCTGAATAACCTGAAATCTCCTAATGGAATACTCTAAATCAAAGTTGAAAAGCAATGGCGAAAAACATTCCTTTGATTCAAACCATTCCTAATAAGAAACGCGTAGGACAAAACTTTGTCTACCCGGACTCAGCTCTACGTTTCAGAACAACACATATTTATTAGCCTTACCAGTTTCATGAGGATAACAAACTCAATAAGAATATTACATAAGATCTCCCTCCTACCAGAACCATAAGCTTTCTAGAAATCTATAACCAGCTGATACGCTGTTTCATAATTTTCCCTTTCTTTTCAAGTATTTGCCGAATGCACCCCATGTGATCACTAGTTGACCTGTTGCGTCGAAATCCACACTGATGGCCACAATTAATTTGCTTTGAATATGGAGTTAACTTCCAGAGCAGGACGGTGGATAAAATGTTGTACGAAGTAGACAAATATGTTATGCTTCTTTAATTACTATAGTCTGTTTTATCGCCTCTCTTATAGAAAGAAAAAGGGATCGACTGCTTCCACAACTCAGTTAATTCTCCTTATTCGAAATAGAGATAGTAAATTTATGGATCTCAAAGCGCAATATCTTACCACCTGCTTGAATATATTTTGGTGGTATTTAATCAATATCTGGTTATTTGTGACTTCTTAGCTTTTCAATAGCCAACTCAAACTCAGTGTCACTTGGCTCACTTACTAGTGGTCCCGGTGTGTGCATTCCTATCTGCCTAACAACGCTAAATCCCCTGTACCTTGAATGGCTTAGCGAAATATTTCCTCCACCTAGTCAAAATACTGTGGGAGTCCACAAACTAATCACCTTCGTCATCTTTCACTCTATTAGTTCTATGCTGGTAACCCTTCTGAAAATCATTGATGCACTTACACAAGTTGATCTTATTTTAGTTTCAAGTTCCTCGATTTTAACTTTCAGATTTACTTCCTTCTGTTCCTGAAATGTCTGATAGCATCACATCTTACATTGCTCAGACTATCAGCATTGCGTTGACTTGGATCATGTATCCACTTCGCTTTTTCTATTAAAGTGCATATATAAGGAATGCCGAAGCACCGATTTCTATCAGGTAGTTGCAATTAGGGGGTTTTAAAAATATTTTAATGGACATATGGTTGTTCTAAAACATGGAAAATATTTTGAATCTCTGAGAAAGTAATACATTTTCAGGAAGAAATCTCATCCGTGGAGTTCGATCGTTTGTTAGTTAGTGAATGACGAGTCCTTGCGAAGAACCAGAAAGTCACACAGGTTTGTTGGAATGAAGTACTTCAATCAGTAGTTAAATATATCTTGTGTTGAGTTTTGGGTAAATTTAGAGATAATGATGTTAACTGACGAGAAATTTCCAACGGCTGTTGGAAGGCATACCGAAGGGCGCTGTCAGGTTTACAATGCAGGAAGGAGAGACAGAGAGAGGAAAGTTGAGAGTTGTGAGAGAGAGAGAGGGATTTGTTCCATTCGACTGTGGCGAGTAGGGGAATTGTAAGAGTAATAATAATGAAAATAAATTTCGGCTTTCTAGAAGTAAGTACCAACAGACTAAGAAATTTAGTGATTCACACAGAACAATAAGATGAACATTTCCTATAACCATAGCAACTGCAAAATGCAGTATGAATATAGTACCGTCAGCAGGAAATTGCGATACACAACACAGATAAGCTAGCTGCTGCAGCAATGTATTTACGTAGCTTGCTGCAGAAGAGTGGAAGTGCTGACTGCTTACAGAATGTCACTATTTTGGCGAAACGTTACACAAACTTTACCTCAATTCGCAAACTACTAGGGCATAATTCGTGGTACAAATTAAACTTTGAATAGCTATAAGCAATAAAAGGACTAAACCGAAGTAAAACCGGCTTCTAAATGAACAGATACATAGATTCGTTCAATCAAAGCAGGGCTGACATTTTTGTCTGTGCTGCCATTCACAGTGAAGGCAATCGGCTGCTGGGGTGTAAAGCCGTACACACTTGCAAACATTTAACTTCTCTGGCGAAGATTAATTCTTCGTCCAACTTCGAAATACAAAATGACTTGGACATAGATGGTTTGTTCAAGAGATACACCAAAATAAACTCGGTCACATTCCATTAACCGTTAATATTAATTTATTAATCAAGGCATTATTCAGTTTGTAAGTCCGATGAATCGAAAGTTTTCTCTTTGCAGATGGCGGTAGCCGAGAAGTTTTTCAGCATGCTACTGCTGCTGACTGCTGTCATTCAAGCTGATTTGACGCTAACAGACAGCACAATGAACCCAGTCCAGCTGCACACTGTCCTATGTGTGTGGACAGTCGCACAAAGACACTTCGCGCCTGGAAGAACTCTCGTCATCTCGTTGCCAAGCACAAAGCCGAAAGTTGCCCGCAGATCTCTCTGTGATCATCTGCAACAGTGGGACGATATGCAGACGGTGAGCGTCTTACTGGGTAAGTTACACGAGGGAACAAGATGGCCGATGGAACTGTTCCGACCAAAGAAAGATGATACTGAAGACCGATCAGTTTTACAGCACAGCTATATTCTGTTTGTGTGGAACGAAGAGGCGAGCAGCTTAAACGAGACGCTTGAAAATCAGTTGGAGAATCTGAAAGACAGCACATCGTGGAACCCTCGAGGAAGGTTTCTTGTGGTTGCAACTGACAGCAGCAACGAACCAGGACACTTACTGGCCGCTCACATATGTTCCGTATTGTGGCAGGTGGCCAGAATTGTCAATGTGGTGGTCTTGATTCCAAACCAAATACCGTACCGTCCACTGCATGCTATGAGCACCACAAAGACATCAGCTGACAGGCTGAACTTGTACACTTGGTTCCCATTTAAATTGGGAGTTTGTGGAGAGATAATTGACGTCATTCTGCTAGATGAATGGGTCTTTGAAAATAATGACACATTTTCACATAATGCAGATTTTTACCCTGAAAAAGTTCCAAAGAATTTCATGGGTTGTTCGATTAAAGTAGGCACCGTAGGCGTCAACCCTTATGTGATTATGACAGAAAATTACACACAGAATGATGGCAGTACTGCGTACAAAATGACGGGCTTATCGCTTGACATAATGAAATATGTATGTGAGTGGTTGAACCTGACGTACGTTTTCCTTCCACCGTCAGTAAATATAGAACTCAAAGCATATTTAAAAACGGTAATGGAATTAAATGACGGTTTATCTGAAGTTGTAGCAGGAATTATTCCTCTGAGCCCCGTAGTTTTGATGTCATATTTTGACGCCACAATACCCTATTTACCTGCGATAGTTAAGACAATTGTTCCCTGTCCAAAAGCTATTCCTGGAACGGATAAGTTACTGACAACATTCTCGCTCTCTGTGTGGTTGTCAATTGGCTTTGTGCTGCTGTTGACAGCAACTGTGTTCTGGTTTGCAGGTAATGGTCCGTACCGGTCCGTGCATAATGAGTCAAACATATATCAGTCACTGTCCAGCTGTATCCACAACGCTTGGGCTGTTCTTATGTCAGTGTCTGTTCCACAGCAGCCCACAACTTCTAACCTCAGAGTTTTCTTCATTCTGTACGTCTGTTTTTGTTTCGCTATTAGCACTGTATTCCAAGCATTCTTTGTTTCTTATCTGGTTGAACCGAAATATGAAAAGAAGATAGAAACTTTAGACGAACTCCTCGATTCGGACGTAGTTTATGGGTACTATCCTTCTCTACATTTTGCTGCATCCACTACAACGTTTCACGAGTTTTTTAATTTCGTTGAAAGTAAGGAACCTAAAGAAGACTGCAATGATATGCGAAAATGTATTGAACGAATGATAACTAAAAGAGACATTGCTCTTATTAATGATCCAGTGTTGGCTACTTATATTGCTAAGGAATTGGGGACTGTCGATGTTAGTAAATTTCTCTGTCCTCAAGATGAAACCCTAATTTCAGCATTTGGAACCATGATTTTTAAGAAGGGAAATCCAATTCTTGACAGATTCAACGTTCCAATGAGTCGATATTTGGAAGCCGGATTGCTGGAAAAGTTGTGGGCTGAATTGCAGCATCGAGCATCTTTGAGAATTGAAGGCAGATTTAGAGAAGCAGCTGGAGACATGTTTTTCGCATTCTCTATTTCCCACTTAATGCCGGCATTTCTGGTTCTGCTTGTAGGAACTGTCTTCAGTTCAGTGGTGTTTATTGGTGAGATAATTTTGAATGGTCTGTACAAATGTAGGACAAAATTATAATTTTTCTTTAGGAGAGTGATAATTGTGAAAATTCGGTGCAATTGTAGGGGAAAAATTCGGCGTTAGGACAGTGAGAATGTTGTGTTAGTGTCATCGCTCACACTACAAAATGTTGTGTTAGTGTCATCGCTCACATTACAGAATGTTGTGCTAGGGTCATCGCTCACATTACAGAAATTTGTGATATTGTCATCGCTCACAGTACAGAATATTGTGTTAGTGTAATCGCTCTCAATACAGAATATTGTGTTATTGTCTTCGCTCACATTACAGAATATTGTTTTATTGTCATCGCTCTCATTACAGAATGTTGTGTTAGTGTCATCGCTCACATTACAGAATATAGTATTAGTGTCATCGCTCACATTACAGAATTTTGCGTTAGTGTGATCGGTCACATTACAGAATTTTTTGTTCGTGTCATCGTTCTCATTACAGAATGTTGTGATATTTTCATCGCTCACATTACAGAATATATTGTTATTTTCATCGATCACATTACAGAATGTTGTGATATTGTCATCGCTCACATTACAGAATATTTTGTTAATCTCATCGATCAATTTACAGAATGTTGTGATATTGTCATCGCTCACATTACAGTTTATTTTGTTAGTTTCATCGATCACATTGCAGAATATTGTTTTAGTGTTTTCGGTCACATTACAGAATTTTGTGTAATTGTCTTCGGTCAATGTACTTAATGATGTGTTTGAGGCATCGCTCAAAATACAGATGTAGATTACTGTTACTTTTAGCTGTAACATTGCATGTGTTTTCTCCTAGAGTGTATGTATGTATCTATAGTTATTAATTTAAATAATTTATTAACAGCGTTCCCCATTACATTAATGTAACACTTCATTCTTGGCGTAATAGTTTACACATATTTTTTAAATATATTTATAAATTTAATATTGTGTATCTAGTTTGGCTGTCCGTATGTGCTCTTCACTCCGTTGTTATGTGTTGTCACTGCTTCATATAAACTTTTGATCGCTCTCTTTAAGTGTTTTAGTATAATTTTCAAATTAACTCAACAAATTACTAAGTTCAAAGTTTGAAGAATAAAATACCAACTTGTTGTCACTGGCTGTTTTATTTCAATTGTTATAACCTCAACATGTTTGAGACATTCATATATCCATCATCATGAAATTGGAACTATTCTGTTGAATTACCACATTGATCGTGATTTGCTTGGTTCTATGTGTTTTGGAGATTTAGTTTGGTTGGTTTGAAATGTTATCCGTGTTGCAGGCTGAAGCAAAAGTTGTGCACATCGAACCAAGAATAACACGACCAATGTGGTAATTCAGCAGAATAGTCGCAAGTTCCTGATGATGGTTATATTAAATTCCATCACAAGTTGAATATATAAGATGTGAAATAAAAGTACAAGTGATATCACGTTTGTCTTTTATTCTACAACTAACACAATGCTGAAAGGTCCAATAAACATAAGTGTTCATAATTTCTTGAAATAAATTGTGTTCATGAACTGAAGGGAATATTTAATAAATTTATTCACCAGATCACTTTTCGTCACCGGCCAACTCTCTTGTTCTTAAATATTGCATATATATTACTCCCTCTCTCTCCGTTGTATGGGCAAGTCATATATTTGTTGCTCTAGAGTATGATTTCCTCATTCGCAAGGGCATTTTGGTCACTCTGTTATTCTGATTCGGTGCAAGTACGCCTTGGTTTTAACGTGCGCTGTTGTGATTTCCGTTAAATTTGGTTTTAATTTAATGTTCGTGTTCCATATGTCCTTTTGTTGCTAACGCTTTTGTAGTTCGATTTCATTGAGTTTGCCACGTGGCTATAATCTGGTCTGACTCGTGTTTAGCTATTTCACGTTTTGCGATTCTGTGGAAAGATATCACATTTTCTGGCGGCTTACTTTGCTAGCTTGGCAGCAAACACGTCCTCGTTTTTCCCGGCGTGAGCCTTTATCCAGGTAAATACTGTTGTCCAGTTCCGTTTTTCAAGTACTATTGCTTTTTTACTAATTTCTTCTATAAGTTATCTGTGATTTGTTTTGTTATTAAGGGACCTAAGAGTAATTCTGCTGTCTGTATGTATTGTTACACTTCTTAGGATGTTTTATTTGATAGGTGATTTTCTATTACTTCTAATACTTTAAATATGGTCATTTGTTCGGTTTGTTTGTTGGAGAATTAATTCTGAAATGTAACCCTTAATTGATGTGCCAGTTTGCTCTCTATTAAAATTGCTATGCCCGCTCCAACTCCGTGTTCGATCTTGCTAACGTCTGTAAATATTTGTATGGCGTGTTTGACATTTTGGTCAGTGATTCTGACTGAGTCTGCAGGATGAAGCAGCTTTTGGCTGCATTTCGTAGTCAATGTTGTGGACTTGACATTTACTCATGATTTTCCATAAAACTGCCGCATCATCAGCCTTAAACACGACGGGTGTTTTACAGGTCAGCGTGCAGAGGCCTTCGTTGGATCTTGTTTGGAAAACTTTTGCTATTCTAATGCTTGTATATTATGTAGGTATATATGTATTTGTGTGTGTATGTATGAGTTTATAGGCATTATGTGTGTGTGTTTATCTATGAACACATATACGTAATTATGTATGTAGTATGAATGTACATATATATGTAAGACGGATTATATTTTTGTACATATTTTTGTGTACGCATATATGTATGTATGTTTGTATGTATGAATGTATGTATGTATGTATGTATGAATGTATGTATGTACGAATGTATCTATGTATGTATCTATGTACGTATGTATGTATGTAAGTATGTATGTATGTATGTACGTATGTATGTATGTATGTATGTATGTACGTATGTATGTGTGTGTATATTTGTATGTATGTGTGTATGTATGTGTGTATTTATATTGCCACTTCTCGCTCCATAATAACAAAGAAGAATTCAGTTCTCATCTACATCGTGACTGAAGCCTGAAATCGCTCAATTTATCGATCAGTCAACACATTCGCCGCATTCAGGAATCAGCAGTTCAGTCACCGTTCACACAACAGCCGCCACGTATACTAGTTAATATCACCCAACCTCAGTGCACACCAACTAATCGTACTATTTTTGAGCCTTTTCTATAATATACACACAAATATCTAGATATTAAAATCACTCCTTTCCTTAAACGTTTCCTCCTAACGATCCTGTAAATTTCCCTCCTGTGCAACGCACTACATACGATTATTTCCTCTTCTTAATTGGATTGTCTGCGAAATGTTTGTTGAGCGACACAAACAATAAAAGATTTCATGCAATTTTCTCCACCACCTCTTAGTTGCTCCACATCAGACATAACTAAACTTGCAACGAATGTAATCAAGCAAAGAGCTTTGCACAAAGTAGCACACAAGTACAGAACAGTTGCTAAATGCGAAACTTTTGGAGGTGAAATGGGATTTAGACATTTCTTTATTTTGTTCTAACTTTTTTGTTATTCTATTTCCTTCTTCCTCTCTCTTTCATTCTGATTGTCGTAATGGCGTGTGGAGTAGCAGGAAAATTACTGATTTTTTCCCTGTTTTCTACTAAGTCACGTGACCCAATGATGTAGCAATAAGTTGTTTTTTCTCCGCCCATTGCTGGCGCTAGCAGACCAATTATGGACGTTAGTAGTAATATGCCCGCCATGGCCGGTCACCCTGACAAAATACCCAGAAGGGGTAGTCGAAAT
>Ga0123357_10004363_pt1 | contig 16579 bp, 12 predicted proteins | sample TergutEmb28metaG_FD_89873 | JGI IMG/M metagenome (GOLD analysis project Ga0123357, IMG submission 89873) | Embiratermes neotenicus P4 segment gut microbial communities from Petit-Saut dam, French Guiana - Emb289 P4 | ecosystem: Host-associated > Arthropoda: Insects > Digestive system > Gut ... | reverse complement strand
GATTATGGAGGAGGATGTCAAGCCGATACTTGTTATGACGACAGTTATAAAAAGGCGGTGTTTTTAAAGAATTTGTATGAAGAAGAAGGTCTATATACCAGAGATTTATATCCGTTCAGAATGTCGAAAGGTTGTATGAGCCAGCAGCAGAATTCATTTTTAATAGGGCCGGAAGGCGAACTGTATAAATGTTGGCATCATTTGGGAATAAAAGAAAAAGAAGTCGGCAGCATCTTTGCAGACAAAATCATTACCAACTATGGACTGTTGTCGGATATGATGGTCAAAGGCGATGTACTGTACGACAATCAATGCAAATCCTGCGTTTTGTTTCCGTCCTGCAACGGCGGTTGTTCGGATAATAAGAAAAACAGCGGCGAATATGAGTGTATTCCGGCAAAAGAAATGCTGGAGGATTTTTTAGATATTCGGCATTTTGTAAGGGAACGAAAATAACACAAAAATGCTCCAACGCACATTCCGTCCCGTCGGGGGATGGAATGTGTTCATTGTTCTTTGCAAATAATCTATCCGATGAAAGGATTTATAATGGTTAAAACGCCTTCAATTACTTGATTATGTTGCAAATCTTCAGAATATAATATATCACAATTGCTTTCAAGGGCAGCAGATATTATCAAACTGTCATAAAATGTAAAGTGATAACGTTTTGCAATATCACACGCTTTGAAAATCGTGTGTTGATGGTTTGTATATATCTCATTATTGGAATAAATACATTCTTGTAAAGTATCTTTAATGGAAGAATAATCCAACAAATATTTACGTCCAAGGGTATTACTCATTTCCTGTAAAACTTGGGTACTGATTACAGTATAGTTTTCTTTGACAATTTTCCTTGCAACTTGTTGTTTCGCTTTTTCGGAGCTTGAATATACATAAATGACAACATTGCTGTCAATAAAAACTTTCTTGCGATTATCTTGCATTCGCTTCTTCTCTGTTGAATTTATATTGGCGCGTATCTATTGAAATAGCATTAAAAGATACCTTTTTTGAAAGTAACGGTTTTTGCAAAACTTCATCTATCGGGAAAACAATTATTTCTAATTCTTTACCAATATATTCTATCGGAATAGGAAATACATAATTATCATTTTTAGCTGTAATAACAGTTCGTATCATAATATCTTATTTTTATGCCTACAAAAATAATAAAAATTTTTGATACCCTGAAATTATTTGTTCACAATAAATTATAACAAATGAACAATGTGTATTTAATCCGATTGAATGTGATGAAACCTCTACGAGGTTTAAAGTTATTTGGGAAAGCGTTTTTCTATTGATATGAATGCCCTACGGGCAAAATGATTGGCGGTAAGGTGAAAATCAGCAGAAACTGTCTCAAAAGTCGCGGTCGTCATTGCGAGCCATCAGGCGAAGCAATCTCAGATATTGATTATCAATAGATTGCTTCGGGCTTCGCCCTCGCAATGACGCACAAAAGCAACTTTTGAGACAGCTTCACTCAGGTAGGTATGCTCTCTTCGAGTGTTTTTTTTCTGCAGAAAGGCGAAGAATTTTTGTTTATTTTATTTTTTTATTACTATTTTTGTAAAATAAATGCTGAATCTGATTTTTGTAATAAAATAAGGCTCGCCACCTCGATACGTTTACAGAAAAAGCCTCTTCGGGGGTTCATATTCAACCATAAAAACAAAGAATGAAAAACGCAAAATCACAAAAAAGGCACCATAGCGGTAGGAATTATTTCGTAAATCCAAAAGTCTGATACATATTGCAGGCCGGATGGATATGTCCGGTTAATAGTTATTAATCGGTTGTGTGAAGAAAAGAATCTATAATAACAATCTTAAATACAAAAAAAATGGAATCGAATAAAAAATCATTTAAAATAATTGAAAGCGGATTAACCGCTAATCAACTGTCAGATATGGAACTCTCAAGTTTAATGGGAGGGGTAGGGGTAGATCCTCCCTGCACTGATGTACCTGCATGTGCACCTAATTGTTCTGATTGTCGTCTCGCTCCACCACCACCTTGTGATAATAAACTTTATAATTTTGATGCATCTGTTGAAAATGGTGAGTGTAATACTGAAGACGACGCAGTGTGTGACCCCTGGCCATAAATTAAAATTATCAGAGCGGGGCTGTCTCAAAAGTCTGTCATGGCGGGCGTAGCGCAGACCCGTCATGACAGAACGCTTTTGAGGCAGCTTCACTCCCTGTTTAGTTAAAATAATCAATTATTATTTTTGAGAGATTTATTTAAAACCTTGTTTTCACCTTATTTTCTAAACAAAACAACCTTAGTAGCAAACAATTGATAATTATATCCCAAACCTTATTACATTATTAGATTATTTTACTATTTTTGCAAAAAAATAATTTAACTATGAAAGTAGAATACAATAACCTTTATACTCATTTCGTCTTTACTACTTTAAACAGGATGCCTGTTATTTTAGAACAACACAGGCAACGAATTGAAAAATACATTACAGGTATTGTTAACAATAATCATTGTAAATTGTATGGCATTTACGCAAATCCAGAACATGTACATCTACTTGTGTCAAGGGCGCCAAACTTGGATGAAGAAAGTTTAGCAACGATTATTGCTAACAGTTCGGAACGATTTATTAACGATAATAAGCTATGTGTGGGTATGTTCTTATGGCAACAATCATGTTCTGCATTTTCGGTATCTAAACGAGATATACCGAAAGTTTGTAAGTACATTTTAGAACAGAAAGAACACCATCGAGAACAAAAATATACCGAAGAACAAGAAACATTTCTTAAATTTTATCAGCAGTCTCTGAATAAAAAATCGAAATAAGGTAATAAGGTTAGAGAAAATAATTATCAATTATCTGCTGCTACTAAGGTTGTTTTGTTTAGAAAATAAGGTTAAAATAAGGTGACCCCTGATCACTTATTGTAAGGAACTAAGCAAAAATACCGGAGGCTGCCTCAAAGTATTTTATGAGGCAGCCTCCGGTGAATTTGTTCAAAGTTCCTTCAATAGGATCTATGAGTTTATTTAATCACTTTCAAGGTTGTAGCGCCAGCGGCTCCGGTGAAATTAAACAGATAAACGCCTTTTGGATAATTTTCGGCGGGAACTGTGAATGTGCCTGCAGCCGGCAATGGATAGCTTGCTATTTTTTGTCCTGCAACGTTATAAATCGAAACTGATGCTGTCGAAGCCGGATATTTCAAAACAAAATTATCTCCGTCTCGAACAGCAGAAACAGCTTGTGCTTTTGTGGCGGGAATTCCTGTACCATCACTTTGATTGATCTTAACATTTGCTCTCGCACCATAAGTGGCATATTGTATAACTGAGGATCGGTTAGTTTCTGAAGGTGCTACTGTTAAGGTAACTGTTGATCCCCAATTATCTGAAGTAAAATGGTCGTTTTGACTGCTTGTAATCCAAGCAGGCAAATCTCCATTTATCCAAACTTTATTAAAAAATGGCTTTAATTCAATTGTGAATTTACCACCTTCCCTTGGTACTTGAATTATAGAATCAGAAGACTGCAGATAGGAATAATATCCTTCTACCAATGAAAAAAACATCGTATTATGACCACCAGTCCAACTATAAATTGATCCATTACTTCTTCCAAAGAAAGAATTATTAATACCGCCATCGGGTCTGTCGTCACGTTCGGATACAACCGCCATTGAAACTCCATCTACATCAAAACCGCTCAGAACGAGAGCATAAGAACCTTCTACTTCAACATAAGGAAGCTCTGTGTAAAAACCATCTTCATCTTGTGCAGCAAATGATGAAAACTGGAGCGTTCCTACAGATGTGCTTTTTAGAAGATAATTTTCGATAGTTGCTTCTGATGTAGCAATTACGTCTCCTAATACCGGAGAACCGGAGGCATTTTTAGTGGCTTTAACTACTTCCAGTTTAAATTTTGCAGTCGGAGGGGCTGTTAAAGTCATAAATACATTTACGCCTTCAAAATAAACCATTCCATTGGGGTTCCCATCAAAGAAGGATATCAATTTATTACAGGCGCAAGTACTTCCTGTTCCGAACATATAATCGTTTGCGCTAAATTGCCACTTGACATATCCATAATTAGCATTTGCATTTGTTAAGTCCCATAGATGTCCGGAAACAGCCACTTGACCTCCTCCCCCTGCATCAATGTATGAATCTGTATATGTTAAGGCGCCGGATGAGGCGTTATTTGCTAATCCAAGTGTAAATTCGCTTTGTTCGGTAGGCATAATACTCGTTAGTTTAGGCATAAGCCAACTGCCGGTTTCGACATTGTATGATAAATTTTTTTCGGTTGAAGTTTTACTACTGCCTGCTATTAAGTCTCCATTATCATCGGTTTCGCCATTGTATAGCCACGAATAAGTAAGTTTGGGAACTTCTACTGTAATATTTTTAAAATTCCATGTTTGATAGGGCGGAGCGACAGCATAAAAATTAGTTAATTTGTATATATCACTACTTAAACCGTAATAAAGAGTTCCGGGTGTGGGTAAATAAACGCTTGGCGGCACTGGGTCGTCTGCTCCTGTTCCCCCTGCTTTATTTGTAAACACAGGCTTCGGATCACTTAAAATAATTGTGTAAAAGGTACTTTGAACAGTACCTCCAATTCTACCAGCAACTCCAAGTCCACAGTCAAAGGTAATTATTCCACTACCTAAAGAGACTTTTGCTGTAATAGGATTTGTAGCACTATATGTAGGTGAAGCGCCTCCTGATATGTAAACAAGAGCAGCATCATCATGTCCATTACCGGAAGTCGAGCTATTGGGTAAAAGTGCTTGCCCCGCCGGAATAGTCAATGTTGTTCCATTTAAAGTTCCATAAACAGCTAATCCCACACTGTAATTAACGATATTTTTAATCCAGAATTTATTTGGATCGCTTGTGTCTTGTGTAATAGTGGCTTCCCATTGAATAGCTCCCTTACTACGATCAGTACCGGCACAAGTATAAGTTCCTTCCAAGGGACTGGAAGCCACAGCTTTATTCACGACATTTACCGGAGTTCTTGGGAGATTACCCGTATTTTCCTTTAAATTGACATCCGATGCCTTCTCATCACTGTTTTGCTGTACTCCTTGAAATCGAATGGTTTCCGTTTTAACTTCTATTGCCTGTTTTTCAATCGAAGTTTTTGCAATTCTGTTACTTTCGTTTGTAACTTTTTGGGCAACTGTAGTAAGAAAACTTACCATTAATGCCAACATAATAAGTAATACTTTTTTCATACTTTTTACAAATTTAAAATATTAATATATAATTCATCAAATCATCGTTTTACAACAAGATAATCATTATTGTTTTTTGTATATTTAATTGTGTTGTAAGAAAACGGATAATCACTACTTAAATCATAAGTACCTTGTATCAACGTTAACATTTCTTTTATGGATGGAATAGCTGTATAAAATAAACTTGCGTTGTTATCCATATCCGTACTTGCCATATTATTTCCGTCAAAAGTATTAATAGTAATTTTTCCGGAACTAAAAGTGTAAGGAATGGTGAATATAGCTTCGTTACTTGCAGCTCTTAATAAAAAATTAAATTTATCATTGTCCTTTCTAAATCCAATAGCCGTTAAATCTCGTCTACCTCCATATTGCGTGTTAAATTCAATTGCCATTTTGTTGAAAGTCGATAAGAAAGCACCTTTTAAGTCATCTTGACTGGCATAATATTTAGAAGAAGACTTATTTATAAAACTGCTTATGGGTTCAGGAGTGATTGTAATTGAAGCGTCTTTTACATCAACTAATGCAGTTTTACCTTCATTTAAAGCAAATTGTTGCGTAGAATCCTCATTTTGTATGAAAGGACTTCCCAATCGTATTCCATAATCTGTAATAATAAAAGGCAAATTGCTTCCGACATCAAGAGGATCTCCGCCATCTAGTTTGGCATTAAAAATGTGCGTATATCCATTACTTAGTATATATTTGTTATCACTGATTTGCAACAATAATTGAGGGTACAGCGCTCCAAATAAAGTTGTGTCCATTTTATCTAATACATCAAAATACCCTTTCCAGTCCTGTCCCTGCGCCAGTGGCCGCATCAAAATGGTTGTTCCCCGTTTTTTGCCTTTCAACGTAATCACATTATCGGGAGAAATATTCAGAACAATAAATTCATAATCTCCTTTCAGGCCGTTTCCCACGTTACCGCCATTCGGGTCAACCGGATTTGAAAACAAATGAAATACCTTGTTGTAGGAATCAAAAGTGAGAACGGGGCCGGTGTCGCCGACTATGTCATAAACGCTTGTTTCCGTTGTATAAACAGGGGTATATTGATTTCTTGCCGCAATGGTAGCGGATTTACTGTTGTTAAAACTCATCAGGAAAGTGTATCCTTCCGTATCATTGGTTGGAAAATATTCCATGATCCATCCATTGTTATTGCCTTGACTTTGATTGACTAAAACCTGCTTCGCATTAGCAATGGAATTGTTCAACCGCAAGGCAGCCGATTCGGGAAATAAATTCTTTTCTTCCCCCAGACAGGAAGAAAGCATAAAAACTACACCTATAATCAGGCTATATTGAATTTTCTTTTTCATAATTGATTTAATTAGTTCCATATATATCTATACGTCCTTGAGTTAATGCGTCGCCAATGTAATTCTGACGGTTCGTCACCTCTTTATGCAAAGCGTCCACATCGATTTTCCACGCCTCATCCAGCCATTTGCGGCAAAGATCCAATTTTGTCATAATAATGCTGTCTCCTCTCATCGGCAGAGGACCTCTTTGAGAAGCAGCCATATTGAGTATGTTTTTCCACTGTGCATCCGACTTGACAATATAATTGGCAATCACTTCCACCCAATCCTCGCCGGGTTCCATACCGGCGTAGGGAGATACAAAGCCAAGCACGGCGGCTTGAACAGCTGTCCGGTTTTGCCATCCCGTAGGATCGTACTGGCCGGCGGAATAGCTGTCAAACACTGCGGGATAAGTTTTATGCTGCTGAAGAATATGCCCGAACTCGTGATGCATGGTTTTGAAACAATACTCGTTCAACGAATCGATATCGATAGGATCGGTCGCCATTTGATTGCACTGATAAATAGTTACCTGAATTCCTCCTTCCGCCGTACCCAGAATCTTAGTGCCCAGCGAAGGATTGTAAGCGGCGCTGCCTATCAATTGAATAATGCGCGGACCATATTGTTTCAGGAAATCTTCCGAAACTACTGTGGCATAAGCGTCAAACCACAAATATTTTATCAGAATAGCCACATTCACGGAATTATCTATGCTTGTCGGCACCAAGTTGTAAGAAATATCCGAATTCACGCCTTGCAACGTATATCGAAAATCTATGTTATAAGGAATTAAATAATTATCATGCAGCCACTTATCAAATGGATAAGTTACCGCGCCCGGATCTAATTCCACCTCGTCCACATATATGGACTCTGTAAAACTTTCCTGTTTAATACAGGAAGTAATAGAAAATAACAATAATCCCCAAAAGAATATTTTTATAAAACGTTTCATATTCGACTCTATTATTTTATTTTTTATCATCTTATTAATTTTTCAATCTACAAGCTGTATCGGAACCATGTCCGACGGCGGAGGCGTGATTACGCGCGGATTAGGTTCTACGCCGGCTCCCACCACATCCGAAGGTATTTGAAACGCCTTTTGGTCGTCGTCGTATGTCAATTTAACATGAACAGCGTTTGGGCCGATAACATGTTCCAACTCTATCCCATACCGCTTAATATCAAACCATCTGAAACCTTCGAAAACACGGTCTAAGCGGCGGAAATGCAGCACGCAATCGACGAATGGTTTCTGGTCTGTCGTCACTACAAAATTCGGACTCAGTTCACCAGTATGAAAATCATAGGAGAAATAAGCCTTACCCGGAGTATAATAATTAGTAATCAGAGACCTTGTTAACACCGTTGTCGCCCTATGGCTTGCGTTCCAAGCCTGCAGATCGGCCACCGCATTGTCTGTCTGATTCATGAATATATACGCTTCAGCTCTGTCGAGCAGCGTAGCGTCGGTAGTATATTCGGTTCTTACAATATGCGCATATCCTATCCGCGCCACTTTGTCGGTATATTCGAACTGTTCTTTTACTTTTGCCATAAACGAACCATACAGAGAATTAGTAGTCCACATCCACCCTTGAGCAAAAGGCGCCCGGCTGCTCCACGTAGGTCCGTTGTCGTCAATGCTCCCTCTGCGGGCAACTTCGTTATATCCATACCTGTAATTCTGAAAACGACGGAAAAAAACGGAATGGGTGGGTAATAAAAGAAGATTGGCAGGTACGGAGGCATTAATATATGAAATGGCATACTGGTCGGAATTGCTGTAAGCCGTTGTCCAGTTCCTCAACACTGCAGCCGGATTGGTTCCGAGAACCACATTGGCATGTTCGATCACTTTGGGATAATCGCGCTTGAACAGATAGAACTGAGCGGCAAATGCATGCGCGGCGCTTTTATTAAAGTGATATTTCGGCGCGTCATACACATCATCGTTAATCAAACCGATTCCCTCTTCAATATCTTTTGCAATCAAATCATAAACCTCGGCAACGCTATTCCTTACCGATTTAGTAACAATTTCGTCAATCGGGGCTGTAACGTATCGAACGCCCAGATCCGATTTGCTTCTGTCGGCGTCTTTATACGCTTTTGAGAAAAAATTGACCAGCATAAAGTGGGAATAAGCGCGGAGTATCAAGGCTTCGCCTTTACAAGGCATTAAAATTTTAGCGCTGTCGTCGGCCGAAACGCCTCCTTTTTGAAAGATCTGGTCAATCGCCTGAAGCGCCGCATTGGCCGAAGCAATCGATTGATAATATGCCTCCCATAAAGAATATGGAGTATCGGAAGCGCCGATATTGGAAGCTCTTGCGTCTGTCCATGCAAAGAGGTCGTCGTCCAGTCGATCGTAGGAATTTAAATTAGTATAAGTTACCCCCACTGCATTTGGAGAAGTATTGTCAAAAAAATTATCGGCGCTAAATTCTGCAACCAAGGAATAATTCGCATCCGGATAAGCGTTGATAAGAAGTTCTTTGACTTTTAGGGGCGTATTGATCGTAACGCGGTTATCCGGTTCGACATTCAGATAATTGTCGCATGAGAACAACGCTAACGCCGCCGCCACTATAAAAAAGAATGATATATATTTTTTCGTATTCATATCAAAATCATTTATTTAATTATAAACTAAACCGTACCGACAGGGTGAACTGTTTCGACATCGGGACGGCAACTCCCCCCGTATTATAGAATTCAGGGTCTTGTCCATTCAATTTCTTATCCGCATAAATCAAAAACATATTGGTTGCCTGAAGTTTCAGCGAAGCGTCATTGAAATGGATGGGAGCCAACCATTTTTTAGGAAAATCATACGAAAGAGCGATTTCTTTCATCCGTATGAAGTCGCCTTTCGCAACGCGGACATTGGAGTAATTATATGCATTATATGCGTAAGCAAGATTATTAATGTTGGCATACTGGACGCGGGAAGCAATAACTGGTACATTGGTGATATTTTCATCGCCCGGGAGTACCCAGCGATTCTTAAATTCCCGCGACATAGCCGTCAAATCGGAATAAGCGACATAAAATGCGGGATCCAAACGAACGACATTCCCGAACGAGTAGGTAACATAAGCGTTTAATTTTATTCCTTTGTAACTGAAAATATTACCGAAAGAACCCGTAGTGGTCGGATCGGTGGGACCTTCATATTTCAGGTAGTCCAGATTCTGGTTTTCCTGAAAATAGATATCGCTGATTGTCTTTTCTCCATTTTCATTGATAAAAGTAGGAAGCCCCTCGTTGTTCAGTCCGGCGAATGGAATGGAGAACAGCGCTCTGACCGGATACCCTTCTTTCGCATACCCTGTGCCTGTAATCAAATCAATCACTCGCGGCTGGTTTTTCAGACTGGTGATTTTATTGGTCGCCTTGGAAAAGATAAAGTCGGTAGTCCAGCGGAAATCTCTGGTGACAATATTTTGAGTGGAAAGGGTCAACTCAAAACCGCTCGAGTGCATGGACGCCATATTGGCTGCCTTCAAAATACCGTTGGATCCTCCGGCTTCTCCTGTTGTAAACACTTCGCCGATAAGGTCGAAGTTATTACGCACATAATAATCGGAAACGACGTTAATTCTGTTTTTCAAGAATCCTAAATCAACTCCGAAATTCAATTCATGTTTTTTCTCATACGTTAAATCCTTATTGCCTATTTCAACCAGCGTCATACCGGGTTCCACATCGGAAGCAAAAGGTCTCCAAAGCGTTTTGGATGAAAAAACAGGCGCCGCATTCGTCATCCAAACAGGCCCTCTATCAGCAGTCAGCGAATAAGAAACTCTCATGGATGCGCCCGAAATGGCAGGATTCTTAAACCAGCTTTCTTCGTGGGCATTCCATCTGAACGATCCGTTCCAGGTAGGCAGCCAGCGGGCAGCCCGCGTCTTTCCCATTTTATTGGTTCCTTCATAACGGGCGGTTCCCTGAAACACATACCTATCCTTGTAGGTATAAGTTCCATTGGCAACAAATGCAGCTAAGCGGTATTGCGTCCCCGTTCTGGTGTAATAATCCGTATTTTGCTCGATTCCCTGTTTAAAGACCATGTAATCATAAAAGGGAATGCCTCCCATATCATATTGATAACCCCAGCCCCGGAACCATGCTTGAGAGCGTTCGGTAGAACTTGCTTCCACACGGCCCATTAAGTTAATGATATGCGTATTGTTGATACTGGTCACATAATCAGTCTGCGCGTTAAAATCGACGGTTTTCACCGTATTGCCCGTATAGTCGTAAATTCCTCCTTTGGGCAAAACCGTTTGCGGCGTCGAGCTTGGGTCGTCGGGGTTTTTATATAGATAAGGATTTACGTTGCGGATTATGCTGTTATCGGGGTCAACCCCTGCGCGGTAAGCCATGGCTTGGTTGGAGTTCTGCGTAACGTTATGTTCTTGCGTGGTATTACCGTAGCGGATGGCGGCTAAGGCTATAATATCCCATCCTTTTTTGATCTTCCAGGTTAAATCGCCTCGGAAACTCGCCTCCAATACCGCTAAATCAATGTAATTATTCTCTAATTCGTTCAGAATATTAAACGGAGCATAATTTCTCTGGTAGAATTCATTGGGATCCATCGTGCGGGATGTGTTTAAAGCATAACTGTACGGATTAATGTCAAAACGTCTTGTCACCTGTCCCGAAACAGGGTCTGTACTGCCGCTCAAGGTTCCCGGCGCTTTTTGATCCCTGTAAGAACCGGAGCCTTGTATGTTGAGGGCAAGGTTGCGATACAGGTTGTAAGTAGATTTGGCGTTAAAAGTGTAGCGGTTCACCGACATTGCTTTAGCCCATCCCGGATCGGTCATTACCGACATGGAAATGTAATTCTGGACTTTGTCCGTTCCGGTTGAAATACTTACGGAATGGTTCATCATCACATCGGAATTGAATAACTCTCCAAACCAATCGGTATTTAGAAATTCATATTTCCGGAGAAAAGCATTCTTTGCATTCAGCGTATTTCGAAGTGCATATTGATCATTTCCAAGATAATTGCCGATTTCTTGATACATTTTACCATAAACGCCAGAATTGGAAGCGTTTACTATACCGCTGAACTGCAGCCAGCCTTTTAGCTCCAATTCCTTGTAAATACCCATTTGTTCCTGAGAGTTGGTAATGTCGAAGTTACTGTAAGAAGGTTTCAAACGATGGGTAAACTCGCCGGTATAACTGATCCGGGTGTTGCCTGACATTCCTTTTTTGGTCGTAATCACCACAACCCCGGCCATTGCCCGCGCTCCGTAAATAGAAGTTGCAGAACCGTCTTTCAAAATATCGATGTTTTCGATATCGTCGGCATTCAAACCGGCGATAGCGGAAGAAATCAAGGTTTCCGCATTACCCGAAGATAAATCGTCGCTCGATATTTCGACGGCATTTTCCAGTACAACGCCATCGACAACCCATAAGGGCATGGAATTTCCGTAGATAGAAGTAGCGCCGCGAATTCTGATTTTAGGAGCCGAACCGAATGTGCCGGAAACGTTTTGAACGGAAACACCCGCCGCACGTCCTTCCAGCGACCGGCTGATATCAGCCACGCCGTCTAATTTTGCATCGGCAGCGTTAATTTTGGTAGCAGCTCCGGTGAAAAGCCGTTTATCAACAGCCTGCATACCGGTAATAACTACTTCGTTCAATACTTGAGCATTTTCGTCAAGAGTAACGTTCATGACCGGAGAAATTGGCAACTCTTTGGTTATCATCCCCAAATAGGAAAAAATCAATGTTTTGGATCCCTGAGGGACGGATAGGGAAAACTTTCCATCCGCATCCGTAATCGTTCCAATCGTTTTGTTTTCCTTTACCGCCACAGACGCGCCGATAATTGGTTCCTTATCAACATTAGAAATGACGCGGCCCGTAATAGCAGTGTTTTGTGCGACAGAAGTAATTGGGAGAATCAACACAAGAAAAAATACCGTCAAGAGTACATAAGATATTTTCATCATCAATTTTTTAAATTTAAATGCACAAAATTAGAAAAAAAAAGTTAACTGATGTGTTTTTTAGTGTTTTTTAATAATTTTTATGATTTTGATTTGGATTGCTCAGTCTCCATCTGCGCCCGCGATTTACTCTGCGTCACAATATAAACCCCTGTAAAAACCAAAAGCGTGGCAAGCCCTTTTTTCCAACCGAAAACATCCATGCCGACAACTACGGCAACAATCGAAGATACTATGGGTTGAACGTAATTGTACATGCTGACAATAGTCGGACGCAGGTTTTTTTGTCCGATAGGAATCAGGAAGTAACTGATGAAAGTTGCAAACACTACCACATACAGAATTCCCAACCATGTTTTTACCGGCAAAGCTTTGTAATCAATGACGCTTACATCGTGCCAACAAAACGGCAGGCTACATATAACCGCATATAGGAACATCCATTTCATTAAAGTAAGGGCGCTATACCGCATAATCAGGTTTTTGAATACTGTCAGGTAGATGACAAACGATAAGGAACTGAGGATACATAATAGATTCCCTGCGAAACTTGATCCTTCTCTTGTCACCACATTATTATTGAGTATCAGCAGTAAAGCTCCCGATGCTCCGATGAAAACGCCGATGGTTTTTTGCCATGTAATTGGTTCTTTGAGAAATAATGCAGCTAAAAGCATGGTTAATATCGGCGAAACGGTGGTTATCACAGAAGCATCGATAGGAGAGGTTTTTGAGAGACCTATCACAAAGGATAACTGATTGATAAGAATACCTGTCATCGATGCTTCGAAGAGTAAAAATAAATCACGCCGGGATACTTTTTCTTTAGGGGTAAATACGGAAACTATCCAAAAAAGGAATGCTGCTCCGGCTATCCGGAAAAATGCTAAAGCAAGAGCTGATGCCGCTCCGTCCGATAGTATGGACTTCATAGCGGGATTGTTAAGCCCGAAAATAATATAGGCAACAGCCAAGGCGCCGTGCCCTGCCGGATTTTTATCTGTCAACATTATTGTTCCGGTTGTGTTCGTCTAATAATTTGAAATAGTTAATTTCGTAGGCCGTTGGCGTATCTACCGCAGGTTCATCACCTACGGTTCGTCCGGAAATTTTTTCGACAAAACTGTTCCAATTCGCAGGATTTGTTTTCTTTACATACCTGAAAAACGCCGCCCACCGGGCAATGGTCTCGGCAGTGGAATATACCGGGGGATTGTATTGTTTCAATAGTTCCCAATTATTTTCATTAAAAGTTGCCGAATATCGATTCAATACGGTAAACTTTATTCCGATTTCCTCATCGCTCAACGAGTTCAACGAATCCAGCCGGCTAATTGCCGAAACCACATCATGCATAGCGTATGGATTGAAAGTTTCATCGCTTCGGTTAGCTTTCAATACTTTCAGCAAACCATCAAGATTTGTCCTTGGACTCAGGTTGGAAGTATATTTTTTTCCTAAAAAAATCTTTGCATTGGTTTCAATGTCGGTATAAGTTTGTTCGAGTTCTTTTCTCAAACTATTGACATGGTTCGCGTCACTTTCATTTTCCGTGAAAAGATAATAAGGATGTCCGGCAAATTGAAGTTGTTCGCCTTGAATATCGAAGCTGATATTTGCATCTTTGTCCGTAAGGATATAAGAAGAAAAAGGTCTGCCATTCCCGGAAAGAGCATCATATAATGTTTGTTCTATCATTGTATTTTCTTTCGGTGTAAAAGGTTCTTCCGAAGAAGCTAATATATATTTTCCTTTCGAATCTTTCGGCAGATCCCACAATAAACCGGGTAGATTCAATAAATCGACCTGAAAGATTCTCAATCCGGCCAAGGTATTCAAAAAGGCGGGATGATACCGGCATTGCGCCTCTCGATTCTCAATTGTGTCCCCTAAAGAAGAAAATAAAACCTGATAGGAACTATTGGCGAATGCCACTGTCGGAATTAATTGCCAGTCAGGAATATCGGGATAAATTGTCTGATCGCCGATCGTAATGGAAAACCGATCCAAGCCGTAATCTAAGGAAATCTTGCTATTGCCGATGTTTCCGGAAGGAATAGCAACCGATTCAAATGCAACTCCGCCGATTCCTCCGTGAAATGAAGGATTGCCCACGTCGGCTTTTGCCTGTATGGTGCGTGCCTGTTTACTTAAAAAATAATCAGAATATAAATCAATAATATTTAAGGATTGTTGCCCGTAAGTCATTGTTGAATAAAGCAAAAGAAGAACGAGCCAAGTTAGTCCGGAATAAAAACACTTGAAGTTTCGCATCTTATTAAGATAATTTTATTGTTATTGCATTAAATCAGGGTGCGAAATTACAACCTTTCTATATTTCTATTAATCATACAATTAAATTTATTTGGTGTAATTTTGCATTCCGAGTGCAAAATTACACATTTTTAATTGGGAAGACAAATTATTTTCCTAAATTTCTTCCGACAGATACTGATGTGCCGGCATTAATTGAACTGTACATCCGTTTTCTTCAAAACGGTCTTGTTGATTGAATGTAACGATAATTCCCGTTTTTACGCCGAAATAGTTCATTGCTTCTTTTAAACCTTCATATTCCCGTTTAAAATTCATATTGTCTATATGGAAACAAACCTGAACTAATTGTTTGACATTACCCCGTTCCATTGCTACAAAATCACATTCGTTTTTCCCTTTGAAATAATACAATTCTTTAAATTGGCGGCGAAGGTGCATATATACCGTATTTTCCAACCGCCACCCTGAATTATCGCTGAATATGGTTGAATTCTGAGAATAAATGCCCATATCTACGACATAAACTTTTTTCAAATTTCGTGTTTGTGTTTTAAGCGAATAGCTGAACATTGGCAGAAAATCCAACAGATATGAATCTTTGAAGTAGTGAAAATATTCTAATATCGTACTGCCGGCTTTTATGCCAAACATGCCTGCTAATTTGTTTGCCGAAACCGAAGTTCCGATATTTGAAACTAAAAATACAGCTAACTGTCTGAGGGCTGCAACATCGCGGATTCCATAACGTATGGCTATATCCCGAATAAGGATATCGTCCATCAAATTATTAAGAATTTCGTTAATCCCTGTTTTGAGATATTCGGGAATCCCGCCGGAAAACAAATATTCTTTCAGTGATTCTGTGTTATATTCCAGTTTTTTAAACCCCACAAATTCTTTATAAGAAAAAGGGAATAGTTCCGAAGATAAATGTCTGCCTGTAAGATGTGTGCCCATTTCCTTGCTTAACAACGTGGCATTAGAACCGGTGATATAAACTCGATAGCCTTCATTCAACTTTTGATGGATAAAGATTTCCCATCCTTTTACCAATTGAATTTCATCAAAAAATAAAGTATTAATACCCCGTTTTTGTATTTCGTCGCTCAAACGGACAAAATCACTGATTTCAAAACCGGCTAAGCGTATATCTTCAAAATTAAGATGAAAAAAATCAACTTGTTTTTGTTTTAAAAATTGCTGAAGAAAAGTACTTTTCCCACAACGCCGAAGGCCCGTAACTATCGTGGCAAAACTATCCGCCGCTTTTAATTTATCAAGCCCCTCGCGAGAAAAAGAATCTATTTTGCCAAATAATTCTTTTTGTAAATCAACGACATTAGCTATTTGTTCTTGTGTAATCATTTTATTTTCAATTTATTTTGCAAAGATATAAATATTTATTGATACTGGAAATAGATATTTAAGTTTAATATCAATAAATATTTAAGTTTAGTAACGGTATATATTTAAGTTTAGCAACAATAGATATTTAAGTTTAGTAGCAATAGATATTTATCGATTCAATATCTGTTTAAAAAATTCGGCGCACAAATGGCATTTAACCACTGTGCGCCGAATTTTTATTTATTTACTGTTTTATTACTTTTTCGCAACAGTCAAAACAGCATTGTTCAAACCGCCCGAAGCATCAACCGTGAAGACGTATGTTGCTCCTGTTTCGAGAGCTTGCAACAATCCAAGATTGCCGGGGTCGCGCGTATTGCCTTGATAATCTTGT
>Ga0123357_10004360_pt1 | contig 16580 bp, 10 predicted proteins | sample TergutEmb28metaG_FD_89873 | JGI IMG/M metagenome (GOLD analysis project Ga0123357, IMG submission 89873) | Embiratermes neotenicus P4 segment gut microbial communities from Petit-Saut dam, French Guiana - Emb289 P4 | ecosystem: Host-associated > Arthropoda: Insects > Digestive system > Gut ... | reverse complement strand
TGTGTTTGTTTGTTTTTTTGGGTGTTTTGAAAAAAAATATTTTAGTGATAAAAAAAAAAAATCTGCTGTCCTCTCCCTCCTCCGGGGGGGGGGGTTTTTTTTAGGTGTAAAAAAAGGGGGGGGGGGGGGGGGGGGAGTAATTTGGCGTGCCTAGAACATCATATTGTACAAGTTCGTTAGATCGTTCTTGATTGTCTCCCACAGTGTCACGTAAACTTCTTGGCTTATGCCGTCCACTCCGGATGATGTGAGGCGTGCTTCTTGCTACACTGCATTCCAAATTTCCTGTGTCACGTTAGGTTTCTGCAGGCTGTCATTTTTAATATTTGGGATTTTATGGACAATCACTGTAATAACACTGTTTATACGAAGGATATCCACCGTTATTGTATCCAACGCTCTTATAGTATGCCTCTAAAAGGTTAGTAATTTCTTATTTTGTCGTTGTAGTGGTGTCGTCCTTAGTAATGTGTTCGTGATGGTTCGCTTTATCGCCGGTATTTTCCTTTCACTAATCGGAAAGTGTGTCGATATTTTTCCTGCGAGCAAAAATCTCTACGAAGTTCAGTCTGTAAGTGATGTAAGGTCGTAGACTCTGTGCTTCTGTTTTAGCTTGAAACAATTCGAGTTTCACTGCTGTAAGGCAGTTGTCAGTATGGTCCAGGAGCATATCATAAATGCATAAAAATAGAAATATTCCTGCAGCTGGACATCATGACTTCTACGTTCCCTTCTGACAAAAAAAAAAAAACACCTCGTACGTCGCTTAACATAGATATCCCACCAGATATCGATATCTTTACGTCGGCCTTGTGTGGCCTTCCGTGTTAACCATTCCTACTTGAGTCTTTGTATTAATCTGGTGTTTAATTTTCAGTAATTCCTGTCCAGGTGTAGAATTGGAATGTTCATTGTAATCAGCAGAGCGACAGCAATGTGATCAGTAAAGACAGTGGCCGGTATTTCAGTGCCCATTTTGTTCTGGAATAAGATGCGTAGAAAGCACAGCCGACCAATCCGAGACGCATTATTTGTCTATAATTCGTGAAAATGGCACGATTAAATGTATTTGCCCAAAAATCAATAAAGTGTGGGTTTTTAATCAAAGCCTCTAAAGTTTTACATGGGCGAAACCCACCTGTGCAGTTCAGCGGTGACAGGACGAAATTAAGGTCCCCTCCGAATATGTAGTTGTGAGGTAAATGCCTTAGAAGGTACACGAGTTCAGTGTTGGAAAAGTTCCCTCTTTCCATACCATTTGATGATCTGGAAGGGGCAGAGATATTTACCACAGTGTTTGTTGATACGGGGCTGCGATTCCTCCTTCCATCGGTAATATTTCTCTTTGGGTGAGTGTCATAATACGTCTGGTTAGGATGGCCGGACCGCATCTCTTTTTGCCTAAATTTTTGTATGCCGTGAATCCAAGGATATCACGACAGTCGTCAAGGATAACTTCTTGTAAGAAGAGAAGTTTGCTATATTTTGAAAGACGACGACCTTTTTAAGCATGAGTTTTTTCCCATCAGAATAGGTGTCATTAACATCTTGCGTATCTGATCCATTTAGTGATATATGTCCTTTTCAAAAGACTGACCGGAAGGTATCCGAATCTCACTCCTACTTCCGTTACGGCGCCGCAGCGCTTGCACGTCCGTCCTGTTTTTTAAAATGTACAACGCTCTTGAATAGTTGATTTTGCGAAGTGCTAAAACATCCAGTGAGAAGGGGTCTCCTTTTTTATGTTTTGTCTTTCTCTCTTCTGACTTCTAGACGTACCACTAGGTGTTGTTTGTCGTCATGTAGATTTGTTTCATCCATGCCTGTGGTTAGTTTTGGGAATACATTAACCACCTCTGCGTCAGAAGACGCTTCCCGGGAGGATGGCCTTTCCTTGTTTTTCAGTGTGTCCTTTCGTGGTTTGGACTTAGGCTTTTGCTGTGTTTCATCTGTCCAGCTGGACCGTGGTCTTTATTATTTGTTGCGTCCAGCATGGTTATGTGGCCGTTGTGGTTGCGGGTTGTGTCGACGTCTGTTGTGGTGTTTCTTTATCGGAGTAGTTTACCTCGGTCTCCGAAACGAAGCCTGTATCTCCTTGAGGTCCCAGGTTTACGTGTTCTTGCACCTCTCCTGGCGCCCCTCTTCACCCAAATCAGTCAACTGTGCCCACGTAAGTTTGGATTTCGAAATACGTGGCGTGGATTTCCGTGTTCTCCGACGGCAAGTTTGCGATAAATGGCCCGGTGCGTTGCATATGTAACATGTAACGGGCTGTCCTTCGAAAGCGATAAGTGCACTAAGTCCCGCTTTGAGCACTGGAGAAGGGACATGACGCTTCATATCCATTTACACCACGCGTTTGTCATTAGCTCTTTTGTAACGTCATATTGGGAACACATTTAGGCACAAACCTCATGAATCACTCCAACTTGCTTAGGGAATTTATAATAGTTTCCTTGGAAGTTTCGGGGTGTAAATTTGCAGTCGTATCCTATCCAACCCAAGTACTGTCGGACATATTTTGAAACTTGCAATCTCTCCAGCTGTGTGTTCGCAAGCGAATTGTCCGTTGTTTCTTTTTACTAGATCCATGACTCTTTGTTCGTCATAAAACTTAATGAAGACCTGGCGTTTAGTGCCGTTAACATGTCTTGTGTTCTCTTCATTTTCGTCTAAGTTCAAGTGATCGTGAATCCATTCGTGAATGTCATCTGCTGAAATTTTAGTACTTTTTTATAAGCAGAAAAACAGTAGTTATTCTGTCACACTGCTCTTATCCACACCTATAATCCGCAGTTTTACACTGCCAAGTAAACAAACACAAGACGGCAGGCAATGGGCACACTGAGCAGAGGTTGTCTGCTGCTCATGCGCACCCCACAGACTGCATTCAGTACGCAGGGACAAAGGGACGTCACGCAAGTGTCCGTCCTTAGTTGTGTGGAGTCCAGTCCATAGCCGCTGACTTTACTGACTTCCCTATAATCTATCATGATGTACGTCTGATATATGAAATTTCAATTCCATATTTTCGATCCCATGCGATATAGTCACTATCAAGAAATGCATATTTATAAATATGCTCAATTACATATTATTATAATCATCATCATCTCCTTTATGCAGGGTATTTATACTTCTATTCCTGAGACCAACTATGTCCTTAGGGAATACAGTGTTGCAGCTATTGTGTTGTTACTATTCATTGTGCTTATATCGTTAGTTTCAGTGTTGAATCTATTGTACTTTTCATTAGTACTTTCCGAAGCATGTGTGCAGTGCCCAATATGGCTGTTTTCTGGAGTTCCTTGACTTCATGTTTTCCTGGTATGTTGCTCACGTGTTTTCTAAATGACTTTGAAATAGTACCAGTCGCCCCTGTTATTACTGGTATCACCTTTTATTATTGTTATTATTATTATTATCATCATCATCATCATCACAAACATGTTTCGGTCACTTGTGTAACCATCTTCAGTGTGTCCTAGAACATGAATAGAATCAATATAAAGTAATTGTACAAAAATGTATGAGAAAACTACTTGGTGTTGCATTTGATTTTCTATAGCGCTCCTCATGGAAATAAAATATAAAATTATAATGTCCTTAAAACGATAATAATAATAATAATAATAATAATAATAATAACATTTATTTTATGACCATAAGGAGCTCTATAGAAAATCTAACATGACACCAAGGTCACAAAATTATTAAAAGACCAACAAATGAATTTGACATTATGGATGTAAGATTATTGTATAGTGGTGACTGTACTATAAAATTACATCCATAAAACAAAAGAACCTTTCATTACATTTTATGTATCCAGTTCATGCATGGAATATGAAACATATCGTAACACCAAATTGTTTTATCGCACATTTTTGTGCAATTATTTTATTTTTATTTTATTCTTATTATACGACATCCTGATGCTGGTCACACCAGTGGCCGAAACATGTTGGTGAAGGATAACAATATGTGACTGAAAATATTTATAAATGTGCATTTGTTGGTTTATCTTATGATTATAAAACATCCTTTAACCCTTATCCTGCTAACGTGGAGAATATGGTGAGCTCCTAATAATGCCAGTAAATGGCAGATGGGATTTAACTCGGCGTTTGAAGGGTTAATGGACCCATATGGAACACACAAAAAAGTCACTACCATTTAATGAAATCCACCTTTCGTACCAGTTATGAAACGGGCTTGCCAGTTCTTCAGTGGTTGTTGATATGGATGTAGAATTTCTGTAAAATTATGTTCACATCGTATCATTTTTGGTAGTGACACCCGAAAACATACCAAATCCACCACTTTACACAATTATGAGCCAGTTCTGTGGACCTCCCTCCCTCACAATCTAGTTTACTAAATTTCATCTTAATGTTAGCTTCTGTATTTCCATATCATATTTGTTGTTTGGATGTTTTCCAAATGATTTCTCTATCCAAATTCTGTCTTCATTCATCTCCCTCACCCAAGCTACGTGCTGTCATTTAAAAAAGCTGAATGTGTTTTGTCTGCCACCATTTTTTCAGAATATTAAGGTGAGTCCTGATTTGGTTTCTTACGTACACACAATACTTTATTAAACACTGGCGCATAGATGTTCATGTTGTGCGACATCTGAGTCGGTGGAGTGCATCGATTTTCCTGTTGTGAGGTGTTTATGCTGTTATACTGTTTGCGTATATACCCGACTAAATTAAAACGAAAGTTCCTAAACAAATGGACCATTTGTTTGTTTATGTGTTTATGTATGCATCGCAACGGGATGTCGCGCTGTAAGAATGTTTTAACTTGCAGAATTGACAAGTGTTTACTCTTGCCGTTCTATACATTATCATACTCTGTTTAATATCTACATGTCTTCACAGTTTATAACTTTTAATCTATTTCCTCAAGGTACCCATTTCTTGCATTTTGTTTATCTTTTACACCAACCACTATGACGTATATGGCGTTAGAAAAGTCCGTACCCCTTGCGGGCCCTGTCCTGAAATAGCTCGACCTGTACAAAGTCATGTTCCTTGTTTACGATATCTCACATTTTGCTGCTCGTATTGTACTGTACATGCAGTTCATTTGATGTTAGTGTAATTACGTTTGTTGCATGAATTGGTGCATAACAAAATGAAGATTTTATTCTGTTGGACTGAAATACCTCAGTCATGCTTTCATAATAATATCTACAACAGAAATAATAATAATAATAATTTATTTTTTATTTCTATTCGCTGGTATGTTCGCTCAACGCAACCATGTCCCACTTTTCCAAAAGATTCATACAGCGGGTTCTGTAAATACTGTTATAGTACCTGTGATATCATTCCGATAAGGAGGCGTTGTTGTTAGAGAATGGCTAATGTTGGTTATGTAAATCGTTCGAGAGGCCAAGTACTTACCAAAGCAGCACGACGAATTTAACTACAGACAATTCCGAGGAAAATAAATGTTGCATTACAAGTGATATTGTGAAGGGATATCGGACATAGATCTCTGTTTTCATGGAGGCTCTTCTGTCTGTGCAATTAAGCTTACAGTTACGTTATGTATTTCCGTTTCTTCGCATGGCACAGGATTTTCTCGAAAACTTCAGTCTCCTGTGTCAGTGCTCATTGCCCATATATCATTCATTTACCATATCATCTACCGTATAACCTTAGCTAATGCAAGGGTTTTTCTATCCAGCACTAAAGACTACACGTACCGTGGTATGTGCCACCTCAGTTTGACGATAAGATTATAGGACTGTTTGCGTGTTTCTGAGGTAAATTTGTGTTCCCCAGTGTCCTTAACAAGCCTGAGTTATCCTGTTGTACTCTTCAACACTTCTGACGTAAAGGCAGTGTAGTCTGTTCCGAATGCTGGATAAGGCATACAGTATATACATTCAACTAAATTAATTTTAGAATATTAACCAAAATGTTAATACTTGGCTGGGGTATTTAATTTATTTTACTATGTAATATTATCTACTCAGAATGTGTTCAATATAATCTTAAGTATCTGATGTATGTCTTTGCACGTAGTAATTGACTTTAAATTTCTTCCATGGTTTGTCTGACCTGCTGAGGAGAGGGGAAAGTCTGAAAACATAAAACTTTCACGTGTATTTGACAACAAATTGTAACATTCTGTTGTTTTAATATTAGTTTATATGTAGATTTATCCAGGCACATTTCTTGGCTTTATTCGTGTTCGGACAACCTTCTTCAGCAATACACATGATGTGCCTCATGTGAGTAATAGCAAATCTTTGTTGTTGTTTTGTTGTTGTTTTTGTTGCTGTTACTTATTATTACTATTATTATTATCATCATCATTGTTATATGTGGCTACTGAAATGTGTGTATCAAGACTGCATAACCATGTTAATTTAACATTAGTCTAAATTAAATAAACAATTTCAGGCATAAGTTAAGTTGTAATTAAGTCACAGGCCATGTTACGACTGACAGTAGGACTGCTATAATGGCACAAGTGAGAAACCATATGCCACAGATAGCATCACCGCACTGAAATATTAATGCTTTGTGCACCATGGCTTTTCTGCATGTCGCCTACTCTGTGGTACTTCATAATTTCCACAGTTTGCATATTCTTTCTCAGAACTGCGATGTGATATCACGAGCAGTTAATAATGACACAAACCGAAATTAGTTCCCAGCATATTTCACAGTGTTAAGTCAAACACATTTTTCTGGTTTCTAGTTTAGCTAATGAAGTTTGAACTGTAGTAATGGTCGTATCGTCCTTCAGCTGTTTTGTGTAACAAAAATGTACTGCCTTATAAACTGTCACTGTCATCATGTTATGAAACATAGTAAACATATTGTGAAATTTGAGGTTTTTACAGCAGTCTTGCTGCTGATCCAAGTCTTTTGTGATGCTATCTGTGTCGATTTCTAACCATTAACCAATTTACGTGGCGTAACATCCCAGAATTCCTGAATTCTAATAATCCTATTTTTCTAATTTGTATTTCAGGAATGGTTTTACATGTCCTCCATGTTTAATCGTAAGTTTAGTAAAGCCTTGTCCAATGATATTATAGCCTTCCTTCAAGATTACTGGACACTCACCAAGCTTATAACACAAGAGAAAATAGATAGGATTGATGCACATTTCCCAAAGGCTTTCTTTTTAATGTTGAATAATTGCATTAATTCCATATTAAGGTCTGTCACTGCATCTGCAAATCCATCGTTACAAAGCTGGTGGCAACATTACAGATACCACGCTACATGTGCTTGAAGATGACATTCTTTGTATTCGTTAGATATTGTTTTCATCCTGAATGTCTATAAATAAGTTGTAGATCTGTATGTGATTTGCCTACTTCGTTAAAAATTCTCCACATGGAAAGAAGGTGTGAGTGATGTTATTTATAATGTACACCAATTATGTACTGTGTGAGTATGTGTTTTGGGAAAAATTAAGAAGTTTTCTTTTGAGTTGATTACAGAGTACGAGTTATATGTGGTCGATATGAATCATAATTAAATTCGTCCATTACCTTTATTTAATCAGCAAGTACCATATCTTACCGAAATTCATTTAGGTGGACATAGTTTAGTCTGATAAACACAACATCCCATTTATGGTTTCATTTCATGCAAAGACCCCATATGAACAACGGAGTAAATACTGATTGGTCTGTTGAGTGTATTGCGACTATTTCAGGATCGAAACTGTAGATAATATGGAATCGCTTAAACCCTTTTGTTTTTCTCTTGCAGCTACTAGTATAAAGTGAATGAAATGAATGTGGTTTTCAGCATTCCATGTAGCATTCTTATTATACTGATTTAATTATGATATATAGCTCTGATTTTATATCAGTTATTTACAGCTCTTGACAAGGGCCATGCAGCTTTCTTTGTTTGCATCATTGTGATGGGTGGGATGACAGCAATCATCGGAGATGTTACTTCGCACTTCGGGTGTTCGGTTGGCGTCAAGGATGCAGTAATAGCCATCGTTTTTGTCGCGCTGGGTACCAGTGTGCCAGGTAGCGCCTGAGACCAGCTTGACCTTTGTTTCACAGCTATTTTGTTCGTAATACGTCACTGTTTCCTTGGTGTCACGTGCTTCAACATTGTACCATCCTTGCGACACAGTAGAATATTTTTTCTATCTGTAAATAAATTGGTGCTGGTGACAGTAAACAGTATTCGCAGATGGAATGGCATAATAAACCATCGGCTGAACGACCAGAATTTGTATCTCGAAAGGAACAGGGATTTTTCTCTTCCGCCATACGTTCATAACGACATTAAAGCACACTCGGTAAACAAAACGGCAGGAGCGTGAGGCTGACCACTTTTCTTCATCTAGTGTTGGTCTAGAAGGCATGGCACTATACCTCTTTGCCTCTATAATCTGTCATGGTGTGGTGTTCAGACGTAGAAACTCTTTACATAAACTTGTTACTTCGTTCATTAGCAGGTAATCTCGCACTCACCAGCAGGCACTAATCATTAAGCAGCGGGACGTCTACCACACGGCTGGCAACTTTACACTTCTGTTGCACCAACAGGTCTAAAAATGTTTTAGGTAATACCAACGTGGTTGGTATCACTTGTTCACTTGAGAAATGCTTGTGTAAAATCATTTAGTATAGATTTAAAACTTTGTGATGGATTCATGGAGATGATGTTGAAGTGATGAGAATTATGTCCAAGAGCTTATGTTGAACACGTGGAACCCCAATATACCCATAGAAACCATATTCAGCTCTCCAGGAGTGCACTGAATGAAATAAGTCTTAAAATAAGAGGCTATGTTTGGTATGACTGTGTAATGGTGGTCGCTTTACTCCTGTTTAGTATTTCAGATGTCTCATTGTATTACTCAGTTACGTTTGTCTTTATTAGCTGTTTATGCAAGAAATACCTGCATGATGGATACCTTCAGTGAATGGCTGGCAGCACGATCAGGGCTGCTAGAACATATGCTGTCTTTTCTTCAATGTCTTGATGTTTCTTGTGCCATGTTATCACCATTGCTGTATGTTTTTACCTTCTCTTTTCAGCCATTCAGTTACTATAATAAAATTCCGGGACATAAGAGTTGGACAGAAGACAGAACAGTTCTAAAACCCCACTCACCTAAGATGGTTTCATATGCCAGCGATTTTCTGTATGTGACTAGTTTTTCCTTTTTCGGTATTTGGTTTTTATGTGAGTACAGAAGGAAAACCTGGTGGCTTTTTAGAGTCTCATAGCTTTCAGATTACTACCATAGTGTGCCCTTTTGTAAATTTTATCGTCTGTTCAATTAATTGTTAACGGGTTTGTAGCTTATTCTTTTTCTGTAGTGAAGGAGCAGGAACTTGGACTTTGATGTGTGTTACATGCGATCACAGTTCACCAAATACTCAATGTCGTATAACGCCTTGACAATGATTTGCGGCAACCTAACCGCAAGGGTAGGTGCAGAAGTGTTTTGTACAGAACTGTAAAAATCATGTGTTTTTCACCTCTGTTCGCACTTAGATCTAGGACAGGCCTTTCCAATCGGTAACCTGTCACTTATCCAGTGGCAAAGCCAAAATCTGAACCCCGAAATATCTTCTCTGTCTCCAGTAGTACCGGTACGCTGCATAATTCGCAATTTTATCCCCCATTCGTGGCCCTTTATTGTAGGAATGTGCAAACATAGTTATGTAGTTGACATTTGTTTGCAATGTCTCCGTAAGTGTAGCGGTGAGCCACGATGATTTGTCAATAAATTGATTGTGATATTACCAACCTGCTTGATAACTCACAAATTCAGTTGCCATCAAGAGAATGAACTTTATGCGGTAAAATATTTGAAATTATAACATTTGCAGATCCTCCACAAGTGGAATATATGACAAATAATTTTCAGAGTTACAGGAGAAAAAAATTTGCGCTGCCTTCTTTCATGTTGAAAGGTGCGTGTTCATCTTAGAAACCTATGTATACTTTTTGTTATATTCCGTTATCGTGTTATGCTGAGACTGAAGCAATGTTTACATATTTTATCTGATACTTATGGCTATTCATCAAAAAAAGTTATCGTTTCTCAGACTCCAGTATATTGTCATGTACAAAGTATCTTTTAAACAGTTGCCAAATATTCTAATTACATGGAATTTTATGCTGTTAGTTTAAAATTCTGAGGCATAACTCCAGTGACTAGTAATCCAAGTTTCATAAGAAAGAAAGAATAAAAAGAAACGTCTGTTGCTAATGTCCCTGAGTGTGTCCATAGTTTTTGGAGTGAAGTTTCCAACGTCAGCAGTTTCCACTGGTTTAAAATGGACTGTAGTATTATTGGGTTAGTAAAGAAAACAATGGTCTGTTACATCCAGTAAATATAAGGTGCAGAACTGATCTATTTTTCTTCATGTGTCATTTACACATAAACGCACACAGAAACGCATTTACTTCTCCATTTTAGTAACAAAACAGGGTGTTTGTGGAAGAAATTTGTGTTGTAAAAATAAATAATTTGTATTTTATGGTATTCCAGAACATGAGTGAGTATTGAATTTTAAAATGTACTTTTTATTCTAGTCTTACATTTGATCAATCCAGTTGGAGATTCTGTTCGTTTCTTTGTTGGAGTGAATGGTACTAAAACACACCCCAATATTTTACTGTGATTGTTAATAATTTTACACATTTATTTATTGCAGAAAGCATGAAGATCAGAAGTGGTGCATATCTGTATCTAATACTGGTGTTAACTTCTAAGACACATGTGTTGAATCTGTATTAAAGAACTCTTCCAGAAATACAAATTTCAGTGTCTGTGTTTCCTGCCACTTTGTGTCAGTAAAATCGTCCATATCACAAATGAATTAATTATTTAACTTCTGTCATAATTTGGTGTCACAATTTTTTAAAGCTAGTGAAGGGAGGCCTGCACAGCACTGATATGAGATCAGCACATTCCAATTACTTATTCTGTGTTTGTTGCTTCTACTTACATTTCCTTATTCGCCAACATTTATGCAGCATGCAGAAAGTCTCACACTCTGTCATGGACTGTACCATAACTTTACTCCCTTACTGTGTCTCTAAGCTTTTCTCAGGTGTTCTTCATGCTTCTCTCATCTTTTCCCAGATCTGTTTGATGGTTATTTATGTTTCGTTATCTCAATATGTGGAATCGGTTGTCTCACGGCCATCATTGGTGATGTGGCATCTCACTTTGGTTGTACAGTGGGCCTCAAGGATGCAGTCACCGCTGTGGCCTTTGTTGCCCTAGGTACAAGTGTACCAGGTAAGGCAACTACGGCCTCCAGCAATTTCCAAGGTTCACTGCAGTAAGCTCTTCAGTTGCTTGTTAGAATGCAAGGAATAATTGAGATCGGTTTTCCATTTGGATCACTGTATATACATTATTTCTCTATTTACATGCTTTTCTTCACAGTCCTCTCAAGTTACATGTCTGCTTTTATAATTTTCTTTCAACACATTCCAGGGTAACTTAAAAAATATTTTAGTTACGATCTTTTGTATGTCAGGAAAGACATGTATAATTATTTTGATGTTTTGCTGACCATGCATCTCAGTATAATCTTAGTAACTGACCAACTTAATGCAAAAATTCTTGTTTTATAACAAGTGTATTATATTCCTCTACATGTTCGAGCACTATGTGCTCATCATCAGGAGGTCAAAATTGTATTATACAACATCTGGTGTCATCACACTAAGCAGGTGGCAGTCTGTTTCAGCGGACTGCCACCTACTGAGTGTGATGGTACCAGATGCTGTATAATACAATTTTGACTTCCTGATGATGAGCACATAGTGCTCGAAACATGTAGAGGAACATAATAAACTTATTACAAAACAAGAATTTGTGCATTAAGTTGGTCAATTACTAAGATGTATAATTATGTTTAAGGACCAGATTATTAGAGACAATAATAAGTGCAATTTAATTCCACTCAAATAGGAAAATAAATTTACTAAACATGTAGATGATTCGTGTACATTGCACATGAAATTGATATTGTTTCATGTCTGAAGAATTTTATTAACCAGAAACCAAGAATTAATATTTGTTACATTAGTCATTAAAAGATAAATATTGGTGCAGAGTCAAAGTAATTCCACCTACCAGAGATGCTGAGTATGCTGGGTAGGTCTTTTGTTAAGATTTTTATATTTGCATACAAATATTCTTCAATTTTAAGAACTGTTGTGTAGATTTTACAAGTTTACTCGAAATGTACAGATTTTTAGTTCTTCAGAATTTCTGACAAAAAATGCCTTGTGGTTTCCATTTGGAAAATCGTTCTCTGAAATTCAGAGACTGATGTAGAGGCCTACATTGCCTTGGTGAAGGCTGTGACAGATAAAGGATTAGTGCGTAGAGAAATATGTTACATGTTGGAAAAGGGTAATGTAAACTTCAGTGTAATGATATTCCGCTACAAATGAGCCAGGACAGTTGTATAGTTCATCTGAATCATTAATCAGTACCATCACTTTTATGTACATATATATATATATATATATATATATCACACTATAGTACCATAATTCTCCCATAAGAAAAACTTGAATACTGTGTTCATAAAAGATCTTGACATGATCACTGTGTAAAAATACGTTCATGGACATAAAATTTTAATAAGAGAAGTGCGGTGCCAAAAATACAATATTCTTACAGATTGTAGACCACATATAATATTTATCTGAATATTTTAATGAACAGAAGTATTTTGATATGGCTGAGTAGTGACAACACAAGTTTTGAATACCATTTATAGCACCTGGTACTCATTTGAATGCAATAAATATTGTGTCACAAAATATGTCAAATTACTGAACGTACCAGATCAGATATTAACTAGATTAAATTAGAAGTTCGGTCATTAAGCAACCCTTCCATCATTGCTGTCTGCTGTGTTTTCAAAATATATAGCATAGACATTTGGATAGTAAACACCTGAATTTTAGCGTTAGTATTAGTGAAACTGTTGCAACACCAGAGTTACAAATAGCTAGACATATATCTTTGAATGGTTAAATAATGCATCCACAGTTCGGATTCCAAAATAAATAGAATGCAGTGATTTGGAAAGAAGAGCTATTTATAAAGAATAAGACCTACACTGTGTCCACATGATTCATGATGAAGTATTTAGCTGAAATGGTTCGTATGTGTCATCATTAGTCAGGAGTAGTGCTTGGTTGATAATATAACCACTTGTTCTTTCATTTGCTCTTGTGACTCGTTTAGCTTAGAATTAATTAGGATGGATGGTGTATTTGTTTTCCTTTGTGAAAAATTTGCATGTATTTAGCATGAAATGTTAACAAGTTTCATTACAGTTCCTTAAATAATATATTAACACAGACAGCACCTCCATTGGTGTATAAATGTTCCACAACACTTTTTGAAGAATTGTGGAATTATGCATAAAATGGAATTACCTATAACGGTTCTTGTGCCAGTACTAGAAGTTTGTTTAAAAATATCAATGTTTCAACATAAGTTAAAAACTTCTAATGAGAGGCATAGCTTTCCTAGAATATATAATACAGCACTCTTCTTTTCATATATCTGCTGCTAATTTTTATCATTGGCAACAATTCAGATGGTGAATGTTCAAGCACTTACCAACATTTATATGTCCTCTATTAAATAGGTAATGTTATTTATTTTGTGCTTGTGTTTTCTACAGCCAGAAGCGAAAGTACCAGTGGTGAATCATGATCTGGAGGTTAGGTTTTAGCAGAAGGGATGACCCTTCTCTTAGTGTAGACCTCTGGATCAGGATTCACCACTGGGAACTACAAGGGACACAGGCAGTGCAATGTGCTTGATCCCTATGAAGTAGGGCGCACATGCACATAAAAGACTTAATTGATAATTTATGCATCCCCAGTATGAAGTTTTATACATGTTCTTCAACTTCATACTTTCAAATGCACATTTTTCATTCTTGTTGGAACAAAAAAAGGGACATAATACTGTATTAATATCATGACAACTTGTCATTTGAATATTGGATTTATTATCATTCCACTCAACCTGCAAATCATAGTACGTATGCTTTAGCTGATAATAACACACCAGAACCATCGAACCATTTTAAAATTAAAAATAATTTGGGTGTGTTATTTTATCTTTATGTGTTAAAATACCATCATTGCTTTTATTAATGTGTTGTTCACTCACAAAACCTTGCTGAAGCAATCTGTCATCCATGGTTCTTATTTACACATCAGCTCAGCTTATGGCGCATGTTGTGTAATTGTATTAACATTCCATCTGGAGGAAACTTTTTCACCTTTTATAATTTTCATAAATGTATGTTGAATAATTGGAGGTTGCTGCAAATCACATCTGTTGTCTCTGTGGGTCTCCAGTTGTATTGTTATGTGGTTATTCTGCATAGCTCTACCATTCACAAAATTGAGATTTCTTGCAGTCAAGGTGAGTAGAAAATATATGAAACACAATGTATTATTTTGCCTTTTCTTGTTCCTGCACATCTATAACAATTTGAACACTAAAAAATCGGTAACTCCCCATCAGCTACTACCTGTAACTTCAGTGATATCAGATTCTCACTCTACTTGTTCTGAAAACACACTAAGTATTTCGCTTGAAGTAACAGCCAAATATTTCAAACACCATGGAAGAATCTTACATAGAAGTAACCAGTACTACCTTTTTGGCTGTCATAATGTCAAGAGTTGTATGCTTTAATTTTATGCTTGCAACCATCAAAAGACTTCTCTTCTCATCAAATATGCCTTAATATTGGAAGTGTTGTTTCAACATCTTACTTGATAATTTATTTTGTATACTGCTGTGCATTTATCTTGTTTTTTAAAGTCCTGTACAGATTTCAGAAAGGTAAGATATTCATTTTCATGCACGAAATTGGCTCCATTTTGATACGTTTGTGTCTTTAAGACACGATACAAATAACAAATTCTTCTTTTTCTCGGTAATGGTGATTCATGAGTAGATGTCGCTCAGGGGTACGTGTGTTTTTTCACGTCCATTTTATGGATAGGATTCCTGACGGCCCTAATTGGTGATGTAGCCTCCCACTTTGGCTGCTCTGTCCAGTTGAAGGATTCTATCACAGCAATTGGTTTAGTGGCAATGGGTACCAGTCTCCCAGGTATACAGAACCAGTTTTCTCATGATCATCATGTGTTTAAAAAGCAATACTAATGTCTACTAACAAGGATCAGGATGTCATGCCCATGTATTGTCATACTGTGTAACACTGATCTTCTCTTAGTATTTTACACTTTCACTGTGCTACAGATTTCAGTAGTAATGTGTACACGTTTTTCAGAATAAGGAACAGGCAATCAGTAGTCTATTAGCAGTTCAGTTGCCATAAAAATCATCATGAAAGATCTTCAAGGTATGCGTGCTTGAATTCCAAAATGTACAGCAGAATTTTTAAATTACATGTTGTTTCTTTATCTCTCTACTCTTTATATCAAATTTTGCACAATTTCCATCACCTTATAGACATGAAATATTAGTATGGTTTTGGTACGGGTATAAAACAAAAGTTCACTGATCTGTTAAAATGTTACTTAAACGGAATTTTACCCCTGAAGAGATAAAAATAGAGGACATAAAGTTGCAAAACTTCCTGTCCCATTTTTATATAAATACCAGTAAGGTTATATTGATAAATCAATATTTTTGGCCAGTCATTAACTTTTGGACTTTTTTTGTTTGTTTTGTTTTTAAATCACATGATAGTGGAAAAGTTTATAGAAGATTGATCCTGAATGTGGATGCATTATCACCCTGGAAATTGAAAACCTGAGAGAAAATACCATAAAAATGCTTTTATGTGATTCACCAAGAAAGCCTAGAGTCTGACATCCTTCAGTTTTATTGAATACCACTTTTGTCAGAAATCATAACAATGAACTAATTGCTGTTATCTTATTCCAAAAAGATCTTTTAGATCTCTGTACATAATGGAAATGATTTAGTTTTTTCATCCTGTAATCCACACTTTCATTTTAAGGTATGGTGTTCCAAATCTTTTGCAATCATGTGTTACAGTGATACTTTCTTTGCATTTCTAATGTCAAAAATAATCTTTTTTTTAAATGACAGACGAAATTCTTTTCTTGTGACTTCAGATGTCACTCACTTTGCCAACAGTACCCAACACTGTTATAATTATGTGACTATATGAACTTCGTGCATCTATTTGTTGTGAAACAACTTCCAGTTGTTTGCTGTCAATCTTTACAAACTCAGTGTGATATTATTTATATTCAATGTTCATCGCATTATCCAATTTGACCCTCTCACCTCTAGAAAACATGTGCAATTTCTTATGTTGAATGGCAGACAAGAGTGCCCATGGTTCACTATACTGTGATGTGTTTGAGGAAAGCTAATTGACAGCTTGGCATTGAGTGGTGTAAGTAAGGGCTTTATTTTTTTTTGAGGGGGGGAGGGGGGGGGGGGGCCGTAAAATCCTTAAGAAAATTAAGCAAATATGAAAAAAACAAACTGGGTCGGCATTTCAAAAAGCCAAATGTTTATTTAAAATGTTAGAAGTACTGTATTAAAAAAAT
>Ga0123357_10004359_pt1 | contig 16589 bp, 12 predicted proteins | sample TergutEmb28metaG_FD_89873 | JGI IMG/M metagenome (GOLD analysis project Ga0123357, IMG submission 89873) | Embiratermes neotenicus P4 segment gut microbial communities from Petit-Saut dam, French Guiana - Emb289 P4 | ecosystem: Host-associated > Arthropoda: Insects > Digestive system > Gut ... | reverse complement strand
GTGTGCGTGGTTGTGCGTATGAGGGGGGGGGGGGGGGGGTGGCGCTGGACTGGGGGGGCTATTTTGGGGTTTGCCTGTACATATATAAATATCACAATGACATAATAACTTCAGTTAAAATACAGACAGTGAGCAGTAAGATACTGTAAGGAAATACAAGCATTCATAATACTGTGTTCTGATGCTGAGTCATGTAACGAAAATTATCAAATTATTTTTGCCATAGTGAATGACAGTATAAACTTTAATGCATTATTAACTAACTCTGTTTAACACGACCTTTCCTGAGAAGCTGATAGTCGCTCAACTAGTCAAATTCTCCACCTTCAATTTCGTTACTATTTTTGTGAGAGCCTACCACTGAATGCTCTTGTGAGGCACATGAATGTAGTCTGTGGCTACACAACTTAATTTTTAAGATAAATTTTAATAGTATCCTCCTATCAACACCTAGGCCTCTCAGGTTGTTATCTTACTCTGAGATTTTACATTCAAATTTTGTACAAGTTTCTAATATTTACCATCAGTGCTGCATGCCCTTCTGAATAGTATCATATTTTGCAAATAAAAAAAATTGTATGAAAGAAGACTGCAAGCAGTACAGTATAGTGTAGTAAATTAGTTGTGAACACCAGCACAATTTAGTTGAACTGTAGAATCAAGCATCAAACCAGTCCTGCATTTCACTTGATCATTGCAAGCACCTTTTTTAAGCAATCATGCACTTCTAAGTAGTAGTTAATCCATGCACCTGTTATAGGCCAAAGTGTGGTCTTCAGATTTGTGAACTGCATATAGTGGTAGATGTTTATGTTTCTGAGGAACATACTGTTGCGTACGGCTTGGGTGCAGCTACGAGCATAGTTATGTGCATTAAAACATGCAAGTCTCTTCACAGTCCACAGTGGGATAACCTTTGAGGAATTTTGTATGAATATTTCAGGCATTACTTGTTTGAAATATTGCAAAACATTCTTTAGTATGTTGAACTTATATGGGAGTTGCTTCCGAATGCGATGTTTTAAACTTCGTACATGAATTTGCTACCGAATGCAGGCTATTGATACTAGCTTTGTATGCTGATGCTTTGATTATAAGCCAAAAAGTATGGATTTTTCCACTATGATATGCAAGTTGTTTTCCTTTCTCACATCTTGGCATAAATCATGAACAGTATTACTATTTCATACTGAAGTTAAAATAAAATTAAAATATATAAATAAGACAATTTGTGGAATAAATGGAAAAATTATATTTAAAAACTAGAAGATGGAAGATAGCCACAAAGAGCTGGAATTATCAGCCAAACCTTGCATTATTCAGAAAATATGACAAGTTCAACTGTATACGAACAAATACAAGAATAAAATTCTAGTGCATTATTTTATAATGAATAATCTGATGACCATCTATAGCACACAATTTATTAACTTTTGTCCAAGACTCCAGTGTGTTGTGGTTACAATCAGATGAGTAACCACAGCCTAACATGAAGAACAGGGTAATGTGCAAAATCTGTACAGAAACTACAGCTCCATCAGATGATAATAAGGACACCAGACTATACGTGCATACTTCCCGTGGTACCCTTTCAAAACAAACTCGTCTGTAAACTATCCGTCATGATGACAGGGTGACAATAATGGTATTAACTACAAGAAACCATATTCTACACCACATCTAACATAAAAGATTCAACAATTCTCTCATAATTTTAATAAACTTTGTTATACTTCTACAAATGGTGTTAAGTGTTTCGAGAATGCTACCATATCAGTGGAGAGGTGTGCCTATAACAGGCAACATATTATGTTACTTTACATTGAAATATTCTATTTAATGAATATGTAATAAATCCTTTACACATTTCAAAAACCAAGTACATGCAAAACTTTGAGGATGATACAAGGTCAGAAATGAAACATGTCAGGGCTTTGATAGAAGTTAATAAATGTGTGTGTGCTTTAGGTAGTATAAAATTATTTATTACATAACACTGGGAAAATTCTGTAAAAGGAACTCAAGAGTTTCTACCAGTTGAAAAATATTGTATTAAAATTGAGCATCTTAATTTTTATAATTTTTCAGATCATGCAGAATACCTCTTCTGGCATTCCTGTTTTTGTATTGACAACAGATAATCCTGTTTCATATAACATTAGGGTTATCATGTATTTGATTCCACTTTGGTTTGTGGTTTTTATTGTTGTGTCACAGTATAGTGCTATGAATAGTTAAACATTGTTCTAAAGAACCTGGTGTTTGTTACAATACACAGCATCATAAACCAAACTGCAACTGTCATGAGGACCTAAGACATCAATGTCCATTTGTTTGTGCAACATACTACTAGTTTATTTCAAACTTTAAAGTATTGAGTATGCTCTTAACCCTTAGTGCAAAGAACATGAATTAAGAAGCAAGGAAGATCATAAATGGAGACATTTGTACCTTGCTCCGCATTTGAAAGAACAATAAGTTGTGTGAACGCATGACAAAGTAAAGAACTCATAAGAATGGAGAAAGGAAATGGTTTAAAAAGGATACATGTCAATCTAGTGGTCTGTAGTAAATAGCATCCTGATTGATTGGAGCAAAACATCACTTTTGTGGAAATCCAATTGAAGTGAAGGTTCATATCCTCAGAATGTCACTGGCTGCTGTGTCGCTGGTTAGGATTTTGTGAACCGCGTACCAAATGAATGAAATGTGAATGTAAGATAAATGTGGAGATGTACTCTGTGCCAGCACAGCAGGTAATTTTTATTGCAACAGTTCTCTTTTCAGGTACAAACTTCTCATTAGAAAAATGTTCTAGTATTTATATTTACTAATTACAAATCTGTAAGTGGCCTCATTGTATAAGGTTAGACATCATCTCAATTTAAACAACAGGCTATCAACTAAACACTTGTGTCACATGACATGAGCCTCAAAGTATATGAGAAGTTCCTATGCAATTGGAACTGAATCGCCACTTTAGGGCATGCCAAAACACACTGTAAATTGCATGAGTTGCTCAATATCACAATTTATCATTCAGAAGTAACTGTAGTTATGCTTGTGTTTATACTGTGGAAGATACTTTGCACAAGTATTACGTTATATTTCAAGCACAGTTTCTTATAAGGCAATTACTTAGCCTGGCAAAACTGTTTTGCTGCTTGTAATAAGGTGTTTCTTGTGCTGAACACTACAAAGAAAATGAGAAAGAGCTTCTTGTCAATTACTTGCTTCAGTAGAAGTCTAATTACTTTATTGTAAATAAATTGGGAATTTTGGTGTTTTCTGTGAACTGATAACTGTCAAACAACTCTACACTTGAAAACTTCATGTTTTGTTTATGATAATTTACAGTGATGTATATATATGCTTGTTGTAACATGGAACCAGTTTTTAATGTGTACCTTCGTGTGTTGAGTTCGGCCTACAAGCAATATAAACCATGAAGATTTCTGAGATTGACAGTGGATTATTGCATATGAGATTTGCATAATTTCATTACCAAAAGACTTGTAACATGATATGTGCAAAACTGGCGTCTTATATGATAAGAGTATAATGTAATGAATTTATGTGTTTTGAAAGTTTGTGATCTTGGTTTACTTGTTTATGCCTACATGCCAAATTGTCAACTTTATTTTCACTTTCATTAATGAAGTTCTATATATGTCTTTTTCATTCATGAGCTGAAAATGTTAGGCCTGTAATTAGCCATGCAGTACTAAAGTAAGTGTGTTGTCAAGTCAGAGCTGGAAGAAGTAAGTGATAAAAATTTCTACCACCAATTAAAGTTTTGGGAAAGTAATATTACTCTGTTAGTTTGTCCTGTGGAAGGTGATGCTCCAGTATCCTTGGTAAATAGAAACTGCAATATGTCAGTGACAACACTCAAATAAGAAACTCAACTTTGTATTTGTGTTCAAAATATGATTATTATTTTCACAGGTTTCAAAGCGAAAAATTCCTCCACGAAATGGAGTTATTCACAAAATTTGGTACAACTTCGTAGTAGGTTACTGTGTGCATTTGTTACATGGGTAATAGAGATACCATATATGATTATGTTTTTAAGATGTTGTATAGTTGAAATACCCATATGAAAGAGAAAGCACTACTTTCTTGAAACAGGACTTCCCTTGAATTCTGTCATGTTATGTGTTTATTCATCCAGCGTGAGAATCACTTCAGTTTTTAATAGCTCCACATTTTTCAGTGCTGAACATAAAGAATGAATGGCAGTTGTGTTATAATGATGAGGGAAATACAAGAATACTCTTTAAGTATTTTATATGTTTTAAAATGTGCTATATCTGAATGTTTTATCTTTGTTTTGTATACACAAGGCAATAAACCAGCGCTGATCCAAGGTTGGATTATGGCTTACAGGAGTATATTCGTAACAATGTGCTAGTCCTGGGCAAATTGTCATACACATGTTTATTTTTACCAAGAAAGTACATACCACTTTAAGCAACCATGTTACCAGTGTCCTACCTTGGTAATCAAGGAGTGACTGGCCAGAATAAGTACTTTTTTATAAGTTAATTAGTGTTTTCTGTTTACCTGTATATCGTGCAGTGGCATGTAATGCTCAGAGAGATTTTTATGGACCTGTAAATTTATATTGGCAGCAATATGGGGTGATACAGCAGCAGCAATAAAGTACTTTCTGCTGTATGCTGTTTAGTGCACATTATAAATACAGCAGTGTTACATTCTCACATGGTGTGCATTATAGTTGTCTAAATTTTAGACAGTTTTATTTGAAGGAATGAAATATAGATAGTCATATAGTGAGAGTAACATTTAACAAAATCAGAGGACTCAGGTGAGTTGCACATACAGTGAATACAGACACAACACACAAAGAGGATTTGATGCATAAATTTAATCGAAAGACTGAATTTCTTTAATTTGGGTAAAGTGTTAAAAGATTTCGGGCTTCTTTCATACAAATGGCGTGGTACTTACTTGCAGTCAAAATCATTTCTGAAATCAAGAGTAGCCTCTTAACAACCATTCTGCATCACTGCTAGGTGTATGTTAGAGTGTAAATAGTGAAGTGACACACCATTACGGACTCAGCTAGTGCTTATTGGAGAAATGAAGCATGTTGAATAGATGGGCAATATGTGAAAGAGTGGAGATTATTGGTTATGTATTAAGAATAATTAAACCTGAAACAGAAAGTGATGATTCACCACTTGTACAACACTAATACAAATATAGTAATAAATCACATGTTGTTATGTCTTCTTTTTCATGTTCAGGACCTTACAAGTGAAATATAAAAACCAAGTTCCCATTACACGTATTTAAGTCTATAAACAACAAGATAGTAAAATCACAGCTGACATTGTATGATATGCCAAGAAGTCTTAGGTGGCTAAATAATGAAGACAGGAACACATTTAAACACAAGTTGTGTCATTTCGTAACCAGCTGTTTTGAGTCTGAGAATTATTCTTATCATCAACACTTAGCTCCATGTCTTCTAAAGATCGAAAGTGAACATGAAGATTGCCATGTAATGCTGAAATTTGCTGTTACCATGCCTCAAGATGATGAAAACCTGTTATGATTTGATAAATTAAATTACTGTGTTTTGGGATCTGTAACCAAATATTAGTGACATAAAAATATTGAATGGAAGTGAGGTCCAGCATTATTACTTCATATTTTAAAGAATGTGAGTGAGTTAATTGTGAAACCACAAGGAAGACAGAAAATAATTGTATGGCAATATGTAAGCGGTTTACATAAATCCTCTGTTGTGATGACTTACGTGACAATTTATGGTGTCTCTTATAATGATTGTCTCTTTCCTTTAGTAACCTATAAAGTCATGCCAAAGGTCAACATCTGATTAAAATTAAAGTAATTTCCATCCAGTTGTGGTCGGTCCACAAACAAATAAACTAGTGGACCTTTTTCGTCATCCTAATATTAGAACTATTGCTTTGAGTCCTTTGTATGTCTTCAGTTGACCCCAGTATTCTGTACTATGAACTGTGATTACAGTAAGAGAACGGTGTACCGAAGTTCTCTTTGGCGGGTAACATATACATATTTTCTGGGAGCAAGTGGAGTTTACACTGTTCAGACGACCATACCCCAGTTTCGTAGTAATGTATTACGTCTTAATGAGACTTATCACTGGCCCGTAGTGAGTATTAGCTCTTCGTATTTGTCAGCTCACGGTTATCATTTAAGCCAACTGATTGCTCCTTTATCATGCGCTACCGGTCGACTAATAAAATTGAGAAACCATCATCATCTAGGGTTATGACAGAGGCGTGAATATTGTTGTTGGGTCATGGGAGTTGCAGTTATTCTGCAGACTTAAAAAATTCTACAGAATATTACTAAAACAGACATAATACATCATGCAAAGACCATTAAAGTGGCCGGTAGAGACCAGCTTAGCTGTCTGTATTTGCAAACTGGATGACCGATGACAGCCGCACCTTCTCGAGGTCGGGAAGGACCGGCCCAAAGAGGAAAGGTGCCGTTACGAGGGACATTAAAAAGGACGTCACCGTACGGGCATTCTGGTGTGAAGGTTGACCCATGGCTATTCAGTAGCAGGGTGACTGGGAACGTGGGACGCCGTTGTAGGAAGCCACCATGGAGGTGCCTATCAGGTAGGGTTCAAGTGCTGTCGACACTTCGCGGATAGAGGTTTCTCTACACCCTCTCACCCTACGCTCTGGGCCATCATGGCCTGTTCTAGGGTGAACTTTTATCTTGACGAAGTGAGCGTATTGTACACGTGGGTGTGTGAAGCCTGCATAACAGGCAAGCTAGTCGAGAGGGCGACAGTTCGCGCAGAGAACATTTGAGTCATCCCTGCCGTCCTGTTCTGCCGGTGCACTTCTGTGCAGCTGAAATTGGCTGACCATTACATACGTGTTAGTAATGCTTTAAAACTGATAGGTGAACCATTTAGTGGGGACAACCGAGACTGAAAGAGTTGTGCGAAAATGTCGAATCAGATCCTGGGGGTAACTGACCGTGACAAATACGATCTATTTCACAAGTACGCACGCGCGTAACAGGCAAGCGAAACAAAACTTGTGCGGCAGGAAGCAGAAGATTGGTTAGTGTTACGGATGCGTTAAAAGAACGTTACGCTACTAAATGAACATTTTACTTTTATGCTCGTGCTATATTCAATACCGGACAGGTGAAACGTGAAACAACCGCATGGTGCAATAGGCTTGATCAGTTCATTTCTGATTTTGGAGGCGCAGGTATAGAACTCGCGAACTGGTTTGAAATGTGCGGTGTTACAATTATGTAAAGTTTTAAATTTTTCATTAAGGGGGCAAATGATTTAACAGATTCAGACCGTAACTTATGCTAGAAACCCTTCACATATTGTGAAGCTTCTGAGACTGATGCTTTGAAAGAATGCGCATTGTGTTATGCGAAGAAAGATCGCTGAATACCATGCATCCTATCGACAGCAAAAAAAGTGTGGGTTGCAACAAGTGCAAACGCATCGGTCATAAAGAATCTCATCCGAATTACTAGTCGAAACACTAGTAAACCGGATGAGATGAGGTAAATGTGACATCCTGCAGGAAATGCCTGTAATTACTGCTGCAGGCAATTTTGCATATGATTGTTGGAAGAAAAGATTAAATGCAAATTCTTCAGGGAACATGAAGCGTGTTGTTACAGACCGGAAGGATGGGAATGTTACGATAACATACAGTAAAAGAAAGGTGTTCGCCAAGACAAATCGTTGTTGTGGAAGGCCCGTCATATGTTACCGACATGATGTTCGACGAGTTTACATGCTAGGTAATTCATCGAGACCACGGCCAAAATAGGTCGCTGGCTGCTACGCGCCTTGTCGGAAGCCGACCGAAGGAGTGAGGGCTGTCCGTGCAGCTAAGATTGGCAATAATGGCAGTGAAAATGCTGGTATTTCACAGACGACGGTGGTATCGAAGTCGGTAGTATTTAGGAATCCTGAAATGTTTGGAAGTGCCTATAGTGAAGACAGTTAATTGCACGTTATTGCCAACTCGGTGGACAGTCATCTACACATTGGTAAAAGCACGCCTGAATTACGTCTGGGAAGAAAGAAAGGTTTCGTGCCACAGAATGTGATTGCGGATAACCACGATGATAATAATATAATAATATTTATTTACTGTAATTGGGTTGTTACCCGGTGGCAGTGGAAATATCCTCATTCATACGGGATGAATACACCAATCACTGCGGATGCTCTTGGACACGGGGCACACATTTTTTTTGTTAAATTGACGTCTGATGCTGGACAATATCCCTAGTCATACCGATAAGAAATATGAAATTGCTAAAATATTAACGGCTTCGAGTAAAACTCTGGGAAGAGTGGAATTTCGGGTAGAATCTGACATCTGAATTGAAATAACATGGCCTGATAGGCCGACACGCTTTGAAGGATTGTATAATCTATAACTGAGATTGGTACGTGGAGTTTTGTGGGCAGAAGTATCCGTTTGGTGCGAAACACTTTTATTCTACGACACTGAAGCCAGAAACGGAGATGATCAAATAAGTTTGGGTTCCCTGAGTTGAAGGATTTGGAACGTTTGATGAAGAAGACATCTATCCTGGCGTGTATATAGCCAGTTCTTTATCTCACGTTAACAACAACAGAGGTGTAATCGGCATCCTTAACTCGAATAAAAAGGTCATAACGGTAACAAATTTGAAGGTTTCTGCCACACAGTGCATTGATCCAGTCAGTGTACAGAAGGTTGAATCCTCCGCTTTGGATAGCACTGAAATATTTTATCACAGAAAAGACGGGTTAGGGAACTCACTGGAGACGACCATATGGCGGAGTGTCATGCTAAACTTGTGATGTAAGGAATTCACTACACCTTTGATATGAGAGGGAGATAAACTGGCACACACTGACCTAGTATCATTCAGTTCCCCGCCAACTCTAGATAAGAACAGACTAATTAACGTAAGGCGTTACAAGTTTCAGGAAGATCAGAAATAAGAGGCGTACAAACAAATTAGCAGGCTTCTAGATGAAGGGATTATAGCGCCTTCCAAAAGTGCTTGCAACAACCCAGTGCTCTTGCTGTTAAAGGAGACAGATGTCTGTCTCATTTACCTTTAAATGGCATGCAGTAACTGATTTCAGAAAGCTAAATGAATTGGCAGTCGGATACACATATCCTGTGCCTAATATAAATGACATTCCAGATCATATAGGTAAAGCAAGGTATTTCCCTACCGTTGATCAAGTCCAGTTAGCCGAAAAAGTCAGCGCGAAAAGTGAATTTGGAATGCCCACGGGTCATTTTGAATTCCTTCTTTTTCAATGGGCCTGAAAACGTCGCCAGACATTTCAGTCCCTCGATAATTTTGTACATGCAGGGATGAATGGGTTGCAGTGTATTTGCTATACGGATGTTGTGATTATTACAGCAGATTCGCTGGAATCACACACTAAGAGACTAAGAGAGCTGTGTCAAATCTTCGTGACAGTAATAAAATTGCAATGCAAGATCGCATGCCATGCTCACCGAATATATGTGACGCTTCATATGCAAAGAAGAGAACAACTGCCACATAGCATTGCGAACAAAAACTTCTGTTTATAATACGACTCCCCGTAAGAGAAGTGAGTGCTGCCCATTTGACCTGGATTCCAGACAGAAACCGATACCCACCCTACTACAACACCATCCTCATTCTAAAGGTTACTAGGGGACAGTCGACTTTGTGAACATGTTTAGGAAGAGATTAAAATGCAATCAAGAACTAGACTACAGTGACATTTAGCGAAAGGGGATCTTCGTTTCAATTGCAGCAGAAGGTGTGGAGAGGTCGCACTAAGAAGCTATCACCCCCATGGGTAGCTCCTTACGCCGTAAGTTGAAGTATCAGGAGTAAATCGCGCTTTCCGTTAGGGACAAAAAGACGCACCTATAAGGTACACAAGAACAGACTTAAACTGCTCATTTAATTTGAGTTCGAAATGCGATTCGAGACATTGTTGGTGTTGGTTGCGATGTGTAACACCGCTTCTTCTGCTGTCAGCTTCACGGTCAACACGACTGGCAGTTATGTATTTACGACCACGTAGGGCAAGTTCAGCTGTATGGATCGGCACGAAAATTTGCAACGTATGTAAGTTTATCAAACTAGAAGCCACATAAAATAGAACCGTTGACTGTGTATCTCAGATGAAAGGAATGGTGGAAAGGCTTGTCATCTGAAGCCATTTCGACTTGCCCCTCCGATTTAACGCATTACAAAGAAAGTGTGTCTCAAATGCATAGAAGATGTTCCATTATTTCTCATATACTAACTAGAAGTAACGAGGACGACACTTGTAAATTAGATAGCACTTTTACGTAGAACGGGAGAAAAAAAGTTTAGTTTGTTGGGTCTACTGCCAAGATTTCATTCGGTTCCTTATGGGATAAGGACGCAACTTACTTTCGAAACAAAGTAAGTGAATTGGTGGCCGTGCAACTTTCTGTGCTGAAGGTAGCTAAAGACTTGGTACACTCCACACTGCAAACTGTAAACTCGGAGTTAACCGATATCGCAGCTAATGCATTGCAGCTAAGCAAAAATATAAAAAGAGTGCAGAAAAAAGAAACTGATGAAAATGGGGAACAGGCATATCAGACGTTATCGCAAAGACCTCCTGTAATTGCAGAAATTCAGTACATTATCTCGGTGGCCGCGAAGTCTGAAGTGTAGGTCTGCCGCCGCTCGCATCCTAGGGTTGCGGGTTCGAATCATGCCGGGGACATTGATGCCTGTCTATTGCGTTTTATGTTGTCACTTAGAGGTCTCTGCGACGGGCCGAACACTCGTCCAGGGGAGTCCTACAGAGTGTAGTGTATCTGAATGTGATCTTGTAACCTCGAGAATGAGGAGACCTGGGACCATAAGGGCTGTCGAGCCATAAACACAATTCAGTACACGATATTTATTAAACATTTAATCAGCCAGCTGCGGGAAGAGTACCGCATACTATTGACCAAATAATTTTTGCAAAGAAAGTGATTTTATTACCCCAGCTAATAGTACCTGGAAATATGGCTAAAGCATTTCAGAAATCTGACTTGATTTTTTCCCCTTAATCTATCCTCATCTTCCACAGTAATAGTGCTCACATTCATGTAGTAACGGATATTACTGACGACGATGTGTTTATAAATGACAGTGTTTTAAGGTAAGTCTTAAGTATCTCTTCAGTGAACACTGTTGTTTTCAATGTGTTTTAGTTGACTCAATTTCTGACCAGGATTAAGAACAGTAACGATACATTCCTCTGTATACGAAGTGAAAAGGACTGTCTGCTGATGGACAGGTTGATACAAATGTATAATAAACTTAATAACCTAGAATTAAGCGCTTTAGAGATTATTTCGCCAGATTGGCGTGTGTTTAACAAAATATTTCCTTTAAAATCTACACATTTACACCAGGAAAATGAGGCTAGATTACTGGAACCGACTACAGCAGTTCCTATGAACTCTAACAGGAAAAGAGTCACACTAAACAAAGTTGTTTGATTACCCATTAATTATACAAGTGTGATGTTTTCCTCCTGCAGAAGTGTGTAATGATCTGGACCTCAAAGATATAGTTGTGAAAGGCACTGATTCTTTATCAGTATTTTGCAGATGTGATGCCTTAGGGCCAAATACCAAATTTCAAACCCACTCTACTTCTGCGACTAATGGAACATACAAGGATTTTGTCCCCAATAAATCTTTGCATTATGATTGCTGTGAGCACATAGGATCCAAAATAAATCTGAACAAAACTAAGGGTATGCAAAATCGTCATGCTATATTTCACGCCACGAAGCCCGATGTTTAATACTGACGGGTCTGAAAGCCTTGTCTTTTTTTAAGCAAAATTTGCATCGGTAAAATATTGGTTAATCTCTCCGATATGAAATTTCACGAAAATATGGCGAGCATAATAGACGCGTTATTCAACTTTATCATAAACTCACTTCCAGTTTTCCGTGATAGACTTCACTGTCTCTGTTGCAGATTCTACAACAAAATAAAAAACACAGCAATGACAAAATGCGACCTTGAGAACTGCGTTCTTCTGAGTTACTACGCAGGCGGTAGTGGTAATTCCTTAACGACGTTACGGCACAACCTATCGGTTCCATCCTCAAGGGTCAAGAATTAAAAAAGGATTCTCGACCCTTGAATATCCAAAAAGATATGAATTCTTTACCCTTGAAGGTGGGACCATTAGGTTGTACCGAAACGTCGATAAGGAATTACCACTACTCGCTGCGTAATGACGCAGAAGAACACAGTTCTCATCTACTTCGCACCGGAAGCCTCAAATCATGTAAAATACAACCTTGTTTTGTTCGATGTAAACTATAAGTGTATCCGAATCATATTTTGTTACATAAAAATACTTACAACACACGTCATAAATAAGTTACAGACTTTATTTAACCTACGAAATTTCTTGGGTTTTCCAAACCGAATCGAAGCCTTATATGATAGTTCACCGTTCGTAAAAACTATAGCCTATTCGCGATTCCGCTTCGAAGAACACATTAAGGTTTGTCATGAAATACCCTTCAGAAGTTCTTCGTGATGCATGCTCGCGAGCTTTGTTTAGCTTCTCGGAACCCAAACCAAGTGCACTAAAGCATTTTCCCCGTTTCTATACTTACTGCGCATCCACACTGTAAAATAAAAATCAGGGCCGTGTGATATTAGGAATGTAAGTAGCAACTCATAAGTCTATGAAGAAAGAAAAATGAACAATTTATTATAAAATGATACGTAAGCAGTCAAACAGCAGGGTCACGGGATTGATGCTATGGCGCAAGTATGGTTTAGCGTTCACACAACTGCAGCACCACCGAAGCTTACACACGTCAGGGGTCAGTGAAAACAAATCGTAAACGTAATGCGTTCATCCGCAGCAACTCCGCGCGTAAGTTGTTTTTTGTTGCCATAGTTTTGTTTTCATACCGTTGGGGGGGGGGGGCTACAAAAAAACTCGAAACATTTATAACAGTGTATAGAACTTAAACTTTATTTTGAACGCGTTTTTGAATGTTTTAAACAATTCACATAGATGGGCAGTCGTGGGCTGCTCTAAATGCGGAAACGATTGCAGAAGTTCATCAACTGGTGGAGAGACACGATCAGTTATCCTAGAACTGGTGGATGATCAATACACAATAACTAGGAGACGATTTGTCATATTCATCATACAACTTTGGGAAAACGTGCAGCGCGCTCTGGACAGTCTCGTGGATGAACGTCTTCTGCCATGACAGCCAAGCGCTTCCTGGCGAATCGCGGCGTCTTGATTTGCCACCACCCGCCTTCTTAGCCTGATAATGCAGCAAGAGCAACGTAACCGCCATACGAAATGCAGTTCGTATGCACGCCTCAGTGGCTGTACCTTTTAGCGAGGTCAACAATTGTGTTTCAGTCCAGGAGATACATCTGAAGGAAAGCTGCATCTATTATTATTTCCGGAGTATTCGTCCTTATAGCATCAATACTGAAACTTTGCTATTTGACCACTCATATACTGACTTAAAAAGAGCTCAAGATGTTCGCGATGACGTCAGGAATATATCCACCATAAACACCTTTATGTGTTTACATATTTGATACCCTGGTGTATTGCAGTCCTCTTTTCTGTATTTGTCGAATGCAAATATGTTATGAATATTTGAGATATGATTTACTCACAGCGGTATTACTGAAGATTGAAGTCGTCTGTATCGTTAGGCCGTATCGACTGCTAAACAGTCATCGGACCTCTGAGACATCAACAGCTATTTACCGGGCGATAGGCGTAACATTCAATAAGAACTGAATCTTCAGTACTTTAGTTATTAAGGCGTAGTTTAACTCACAATATTTACCAAAGAATATTAGGACATAGTGAAATTGTGCAGCAAGAAAATTTTAAACGTCAGGTTATTCGGAAATCGCTAGTCATTTTGTTTCCACTTTGTGTACGTTAATAAAAAATGCAGTATGTAAAATTCTCGTTGCAACATACTGTGAACCAGTCAAGCGGAATATCAGAGTCAGTTGCCCTTATTTCAGGTTTAGAATTGTACTTCGTATACATCAGACTAATGACAGCAGATTATAAAGGCATGGTTTAATTAGGCCCACATATTGACGATGTACAAACTGATTGCCTTTAAATGGTAACATTTCCGTGATGTTTATTGATAGCGTGTAATAGTAGAATGGATTCCATCTTTACTTAAGTCACACTGATCATGCTAGTGCGGCAGATGCATTTAAGCTCTGTCAATCCGCTCACTTTGGGTTTTCTGTTATACTCTACAGGTTTCGCTCAATATTTATCGAATACTGCACTGAGTATGGCTCAATAGATCAGAAATACTCTTTTCTAATAGTATAAATAATGTGTTTTGAGTGCTAATACAATCTGATTTTTTTTTTGTAAAATTCACTGACAAAGTGACTGGCCACTTAACTCCTTACAAATTAAATATACACTCGAAGAGATCCAAAATGCGTAGAGAATACTGACAGAAAAATATGAAGGGATTACGCCATTTGGAAGACCTACGGGTAGATGAGGAATTCTTAAAGAAAGAGGGAGAGCGAGTGTGGACTGATTTTACCTGGCTGAACGCACTGGCTGGAAGACTCCCAGGTTCCAAAGAAGGAAATTATCTCAAGAAGCTACGTTGTAGCTACCTGATACCCAGTTACCTAGTAGACTGGCTCATTGACAGAACAGTTACGGTTCAGAAGGTCAGCAGTTGATGAGTTACCAAGCTTATGTTATGCTGTTGTCTCTCACCGTCATCAGAAAGCTAGTTACGCCATCCACCGTCAACGTGTCTGGCCAAGTTTAGGCACTGTACACCTACTACATTTCGATAGAGATCAGCTGCCATGAATGTCTGTTAGCAGTTTCACCGGTCCCCATTTGGAAGAACACAATTTTACATCTCTCACTCAGTGTTTGCTTACAAATATCGCAGTTGTTCTTAATAACCGAGATAATTTCCCAAATCCGAAAGCTAAATAAATGCCTCGTGAGGTCCTCTCATCATGTTACTATTCTTGGAAAATGAATTAACGAAATGCTGAAATTTAGTTTGTGTTTGTGTATAAGATTCCAAGATTTGTGGTGATAACGATTCATACTGTGGTCTACCAGAATGCAGCAGACCACGGTTATAATGCTTCGTTTGTCGATAAGCCTGAGGACGTGACTGTATTCACCACATTCTTAAGTAACTTTTTCTTCTCAGTGCGCCATAAAAATCTAGTTTGAACAAAGTATAATGTGGTAAAAGAGCAAAGAATGATGTCACCACAATGACATTCATATTTTATGTGTAACACATTTTTTCCTTAAATCTCATGTTCTCGAGATATTCAAAGAAAAGTGAATCAACACTTCACAATACGCACACTATGAGAACATTTCCGAATTTATTGATACCATAACTAAGTAATTATAAGGCATCTGACAGGGATGGATGTCGAGTCCTTACGAAGTGTGTAAATTAGTGAAGCTTAGAAGAAAATATTATTTTACTTATAAAATGCTGTTACTTGATATTAAAATAAACCAGAAAATAGACATTCTTTACGGGAAACAGCATAAGAGAAAGGGATCTGGTGTCTGGCAACTCCTGCAAAAGTACTGGAAGACATTTCGATATATGGCTAACTCTGTATTATCAGTTGCAGCACTTCGCGTTATGGACAATATTAGTTGCGAATGTGGTGAATAAATAGCGGCGGATAATCTAAAAGGAGTGAAGTGCACTTTGTAGGATGGGCGGGTGTTACGAGTAACAACGGTTGAGCTTAGATATGCAGCATGTTACGAAACTGTACATCGGGACGGATTCTTTGGTATGATATACGTTAAGTAACGGTAGACCACTAACTGGTGAGATGAGAAATGTATAGGGGTACAAAATTCGAGTCCGCAAACCTGAAGGAAAGATACTGTTGTGAACACAAAGATGTAGTAGACAGATGAATATACATAATTTTACAATTCTTGAAACCTTTATGGCAGTGGTTGATTCATTACAAGAATGCTACTTTCCACACTGTCAACTCTCCGAGTACCTGAAAATACAGCACCTATTCGATTTTACGGACCCCGGTTAAGCCGATCAAAAATATAAGGGAAAAATTTGGCTGTCAAAGTTTTTCAGCAAGCGCCGTCCCAGTCCGGTAGACCCAAACACTCGCCAATTATGAGAAAATGTTGAATATTTTCTTAAGCATGTTCACAAAATTTAACGTCGTTTTTCAAAAACGAATCGCAAGCACTGCCTTTGAACAGAAAATATGAGGTGCTGTTCTTCACACCACATTATATGTTTCTGCAGATTATAATGTTTTAAACCACTAAAATGTTTTTTAATGGGGGCACTTTATGGGGTTTTCAGTACACTATCAAATGTAACGGACATTAGAGTTTAATGTACACCCCCCCCCCCCCCCCCCCCCCTCTCTTCTTTTTTTTTTTTATTATTATAATAAACAACAAAATTTTTCATTTCCCCACCTCCCCCCCCCACTTAT
>Ga0123357_10004358_pt1 | contig 16590 bp, 16 predicted proteins | sample TergutEmb28metaG_FD_89873 | JGI IMG/M metagenome (GOLD analysis project Ga0123357, IMG submission 89873) | Embiratermes neotenicus P4 segment gut microbial communities from Petit-Saut dam, French Guiana - Emb289 P4 | ecosystem: Host-associated > Arthropoda: Insects > Digestive system > Gut ... | reverse complement strand
GTAGGCGCCGAGGGAAGTCATTAAAATATTGATCGCTGTTCCGGCTGTAATGTAAATAAGGGTGTTTTTGTAACCGGAAAGTACATTGGGATTCCTTAGTACGATCTTGTACCCTTCAAGACTGAACCCCGCGGGTTTTATAAGCGGCCCTATGTGGGTTAATAACTGGATCGGGTTGCTGAATGACGCCATAAGTACGTGCAGCATGGGATAGGCGAAAACCAGGGTCATTAAACTTAAAAGCGTAATATTGGATATATCAAAAATAAGGCCGCCAAGGCTTCTTCTTTCTACCATTTTTTTCTCCTACCACAAACTTTCTTTTACAGTGCGTCTGCTGAACCAGTTGGCAAACCACAAAAGAAAAATGTTAATTACCGAATTAAAAAGGCCTACAGCAGCGCCGAAACTGTAATTAGCTTCCTCAAGCCCGCGGCGGTATACAAAAGAAGAAATGATGTCCGAAGTCTCGTAGATCAGAGGATTATAAAGAAGAATTACCTTCTCCTGGCCTTCTGACATCATATAGCCAAGCCTCATAATAAGCTGGATGGTAATAATAGGAACCAATGCGGGAAGGGTAATGTGGAGAATTTTGGCAAACCGGTTTGCGCCGTCAATTTCTGCGGCTTCGTACAAATTGGGATCCACCGACGACAGTGTGGCGAGGTAGATAATGCTGCCCCAGCCCATACTCTGCCAAACCCCGCTTGCAACATAGATAGTCCTGAAATACTGCGGCATGGTTAAGAAGCTTATAGGTTCGCTGCCGAACAGGCCGGCTATGTCGTTGAATAGACCGGTGGTGCGGGAAAAATCTTTTAACAGGCCGCAGACTACCATTATAGAAATAAAGTGCGGCAGGTAGCTTAGAGTCTGCACTGTTTTTTTAAAGAAACCGCCGGTAATCTCGTTGAGCAGAAGGGCAAGAATGATGGGAGCCGGAAAACCGTACAGTATTTGGTACACATTTATAAGGAGTGTGTTTCTGATGGTTCTCCAGGCATAGGGACCGGTAAGAAAATCAATAAATTGCTTGAACCCTACCCAGGGGCTGTGAAAAAACCCTTTGATTGGGAGGTAGGCCTGGAAAGCGATTATAACCCCTCCCATGGGAATGTACCGGAAAATCAGGTAATACAAAATGACAGGTATTGCCATGATATAAACATACCGGTTCATGGATAAATCTTTGCCAACCCTGATTAAAAAAGGTTTTTTATTGGGCGCCATATTGCTCCTCTGATTTTTATATAAGTATGGATTCATTCATCTTATATGTCAATTAAAATGGCTGTTAATAAACCTAAAATTCAGAAGCAAAAACAAAATTCCTGGAACAGCCAGTTAATTCCATGTATAATTACCTTCAAAAACACAAATACTATTGACCATAAATCGATAAAATCATTTTTTTATTTGACATATACATAAATTCATAATAAAATATCATTTAAATACAATAATTTTGTTTTGGAGGAGAACATGAGAACAAAAATTCTATCAATACTGCTTGTATTTATGACGCTCACGGCTGCTGCCGTTTATGCAAGCGGAGGATCAGCAAGCGGAGGATCGACAAGCCCGGCTACCGGACCGGTATCAATGGATTACTGGCTGCCGATTCATCCCAATGCTGTCCAATTTATCCAGACTTATGCCCAGAATGAAGCATACGCGGAAGCCTGCAGACGGCTTAATATGAAGATTAATTTTATCCACCCGGCGCAGGGCGGCGAACAGGAATCCTTTAACCTTATGATGGCTTCCGGTGATTTGCCGGACATGATCCAGGGCGCGGCCCGCTACTCCGGCGGCGTAATGAAAGGTGTGCAGGACGGTGTTTACATTGAACTGAGCAAAGTACTGCAAAAGGGAGCGCCCGCGTATTACGGCCTAATAAACTCCTCTGCCGATATGCGCAGGGAATTTTACGATGAATCCGGTGAAATCGGAGCTTTCTATACTGTACTCCCCTACCCGCCGGAACCTGTCTGGATGAGGGCGATAGTCCGCGATGACTGGCTCAAGGAATTCAATATGCAGCCCCCAAAAACCTGGGCCCAGTACGAAACGTTCCTGACAACTGTCCAGCAGAAAAAACCCGGCGCTGCCCCGCTTTATCTTCCGCTGTCAAGCCAGGCGCCTGCAGGTGTCCAGGCGATGTACGGCGGCTTTAATATTTTTCCGGGCTGGTTTGTTACAGACGGCAAAGTACGCCACGGAAACGCAGACCCTGTATTAAAAGATTATCTTACTTTATTGAACGACTGGTACAACAAGGGATTAATATCCAAAGACTTCCCGTCAGTAACCCAGCAGCAGGTATGGTCGTTGTTTGACACCGCGAAAGTCGGAATGTACTGGGACTCTGTCGATAATTCAGGATCGAGAACAAGGAATCTGGATTTTGCTATCCAAAGCTGCCCGCTTCCCAGACTCACAGAAGATACAAAACTCCACCTTACCCTAAATCCCAGCAGGAGGGGCGGCAACGAGACTGCCATTGTAGCAACCAGCAAGAACCAGGACGCTGCATTAAGATTCCTGGATTACGGCTACACCGCAGAAGGATCAATGCTGTTTAACTTCGGAATTGAAGGCAAGATGTACAACATGGTAAACGGAAAACCGGTTTATACCGACTATGTTTTGAACAATCCCCTTTACCAGACAGAAAACACCAACTATATCCTTAGAATCCACTTTGCTCCCAAATTGAGGGTAAGCGATCTGGAAGCGAATCCGTCGGTAGTAAAAAGCCCGGAGAGTGTTGCCTTTAGAAACCAATGGAGCAATGATCCCAACGAAGACGGCTCATACTTCCTGCCGGCCATTTCGCTGACCGCCGCAGAAAACACCCGCCGCGCCGAAATTATGGCAAACGTCAATACCTATACCGATGAAATGATAATGAAATTCATCATAGGCACAGAGCCATTGGCCAATTTTGACAAGTACATGGCGCAGCTTAACCAGTACGGTATGCCTGAAGCTCTGGCAATTACACAGGCAGCCTACGACAGGTATATGCAGAAGTAGTAAGTAGTAAGTAGAAATTAGAAAGTAGAAAGTAGGAATTAGAAGGAAGGCGGTATGTATAGCAAAAAACCTGTTAGTGATCCGCCTTCTTTCCGTTTCTCATTCTTAACTAATCGTTTTTCATTTTTAACTGTTCCCTGTTCATTTTTCTTTTTTCTCATTTCTCTTTTCTCATTTATCATTTTATCCGCCTGTCTATCCTACAAGGAGCCGGCCATGACCAGAAACCTAACTTACAAAAATCCATCTACCATAAACGGAATCGGGGATCCGTTTGTGCTGCGCGCCCAGGACGGCGCTTATTACTGTTATCCGACCGGAGGCGGTGGCAACGGATTCAGGGCGTGGAAGTCAACTGATTTTGTGGAATGGAAACCGCTGGGCATTGTATATGACAGTTTGCAGCCGGGATTTTGGGCTTCTTCAAAATTCTGGGCGCCGGAGGTTGTTTACTGGCAGGGCAAATACTACATGTACTACACCGGGAATTCGTTTGCAGATCAAAGCCTGCGGATTGGGCTGGCAATAAGCGAAAAACCGGAAGGCCCGTTTATCGAGGCGCTCAAACGGCCCCTCTTTGATTTTGGCTACAGCTGCATTGATGCGAATGTCTTAATAGACGATGACGGACAGAAGTATCTGTATTACTCCCGCGACTGCTCCGAGAACATAGTTAACGGAATTCACGAGAGCTGGATCTACGGAGTACGCCTGGCTGACAACATGCAGGAGCTTGAAGGCGATCCTGTTCTTTTGACAAAACCGGAGCAGGAATGGGAAAAACGTTCCGGCAATGAATACCGCTGGAACGAAGGCGCCCATGTTATAAAACATGACGGTAAATATTACCTTATATACTCCGGAAATTTTTACGGCGGAAAATTTTACAGTCTGGGCTACGCGGTCTCCGGCAGCCCGCTTGGCCCGTTTGTAAAATACAGCGAGAACCCAATCCTGGAAGTGATGCCGGAATGGACCCACATATCTGGACCCGGTCACAATTCCGTTTTTAAATCACCGGACGGAACAGAGCTCTGGGTTGCTTACCATACTCACATGGACGTTATAAAAGGCGGCGGCAACAGACAGATGGCCATTGACAAAATGGGCTTTAGACCGGACGGCACCATCTACATAAACGGCCCGTCCCTTTCACCCATGCCATTACCTTCCGGAACCGGGCCGCAGAAAAACCTTGCGCTAACGGCAAAGGTAACCGTCAGCTCCGGCAGCGAAAAAGCAGACGCGCTGACCGACGGCGAAATTGGATTTAACAGACGTTTTGGCCGTTACAACTGGATTGCCGGAGCACAGGACAAATCGCCGACCATAACGCTGGAATGGGAAAAACCGGTTGATGTATATTCGGTAATGGTTTACAGGGGCAGTCCGTACGAAGGAAATCCGTTTGAAGTCAGTGTTTCCGTTAACAAGCACAGCGCTGAAAAAATAACCTTCCCGGAAATCCCGGGAGCGGCCGCGGTACTCGACGGCGAAAAAGGCCGGGTTACTTCTGTTACAATAAAATTATCCGGCGGCGGCGAGTACAGGCTTTCTGAAATTGTAATCCTGGGAACTGCGGAGGAATAAAATTTTATAACCCAGATCCTGCAATACTCCCTAATACTCCAGAGCTGTCCTGAGCAGGGCGATAAAATGATCCTGGGGTATATACTCTGGTACGCTGTTGCCGGTGCCAAGGGCATAGCCGCCGCGGCCTTGCGAACGCTCCAGCATTTTTTTGCAGCGTGCTTTTATTTCTTCTTCGGAATGTTTGATAATAAAATCAACATCAATACCGCCAAGAATTCCGATCCTGCCCTGGTAGAGTTCATAGGCTTCTTCTACCGGCAATATTGCGTCTTCAAATGAATGTTTGCCGTCAAACTTCATGTAATCAATTACGTCATCCATGATATCGCGGGGGTAGCCGCAGGAATGCAGGAGCGCGGGAATTTTTTTGCTGTGGGCCAGGTCTACGTATTTTTTGTGCCAGGGGAAAACATACTTGCGCATGTCAGCCGGCGCCAAAAATGTCTGGGTTTTAAAGCCCCAGTCGTCATTTGACATCAAAAGGCCGACAGTGTCGTACTGCATCGCAATCTGGTAATACTTGAGCAGCAATTCACCGACTTTGTCAAAAATCGCCCTGGCAAGCTCCGGGTTGTCAAAGAGTATCAGGCAGAGGTTGTCATAACCGACCAGGGTAATTACATTTTCGAGTACTCCGCCGGGACCCATGCACATTAATTTCATTCCGTCGGGAAGGAATGGGCGGATCTTTTCCAGCCTGGAAAAATCAAAATTTGACGGATCCGGCCATTCATATTTGCTGAATGATTCCTCGTCTGTAATTACAAATCCGTCGTTGAGCGATATTGTGTTTTTTTCCTTATGCCTTCCTGACTTGAAACCAAAAGTACTCCCGTGGGTTGTCGCGTAATCATAGCCGGCCGCGTTATAGGCGTCCACAACCAGTTTAAGGTTTTCCAGCGGAGTATCAGTCTCAAGCCGGCGATCCGCCAGCCTTTCGTAGAGGGGTCTGTTCATAAAAAGCTCAAACAATGTAGGCCTGGACGGTTCCTGGTTACGCAGTACCTTATACAGATTCTCTATGTCAGGTTTGCGGCTATGCAGTTTCATAATTACTCCTATTTACCCGTTATATCATGCATAATTTTTAATGTCGCCTCTGCGCAGCGATCCCAGGAAAAAGCCTGGGCCCTTTCCAGTCCCAAACCGCGGCATTCACGGTAAAATTCACGGTTGGTGATCATGGTAACCATGCGGTCGGCCATATCTTCGCAATTTTTTGGATCAAAATACAGGGCCGCGTGTTCGGCGGTCTCCGGAAGCGAACCGGCCCTTGCGCAGACAACCGGAACGCCGCTTGCCATTGCTTCCAGAACACCGGTGCCAAAGCCTTCGTACATGGAAGGTATCACGGCAAGATCGGCGCCTGCGTAAAGTTCGGGCAGGCTGGTCGACGGGAAATGGCCGGTAAAAAAAATGTCATTGCGGTATTTGCTGGCCTGGGCAGCTTCGTGTACTTTGTCGGCGCCGTTTGAATCCGCGCCGGCAAGCACCAGACGGTGCGGATAATTGGTCCTTTCCTTAAAAATGCCAAACGCTTCAATTAAACGGACATGGTTTTTTAAAGGGTGCTCAAGCCTGGAGGCATACAGCATATAAGGCCTCCTGAAGCTAAATGGCTGGATTAATAAAACGCTTTCTTCGTTTCTGGGCCTGGGATAAAAGGCAGTCAGGTCAATACCGTTGGGCACTACATCGATCCTGGATTCCTTGACTCCCGCAAGATCCACGAGCTCCTGTTTTACCCACCCGCTTACGGCAATTATCCGGTCAAGCCGGCGCAAAGCGTTGGGCAGCAAGAAACGTACAAGGGCGGCGATCCTGTCGGTTTTGGAAGCGTTCCACCATGGAGCCATGTCATGCACAACCCCGACAGAAAGACACGGAGATTTGTACGGCAAGCTCTTGTGGGCCGCCGGGAAAAAGCAGGCGTCCCAGTCCCTGCTTTGGGCGAATTTGGGATACCTGGCAATATGCCACAGATGATTGGCGGTTTTGCCGTTTATGGAACATCTTGCAATAAACTCCAGATCCGGAGCCGCCTCGCTGTAGGCGAATTGATCAAAATCCCAGCCAAATAATTCAGCGTTGACTTCTGACGGGGGGATGCGTTTTAAAAGCTGGGTCAGATATACCCCGACAGCAGATTTACCGCCGTCGCAGGCAAATGTATCTATCCCTATTTTCATTTGCCTTAAGCCGCTACTTTATTTCGGTTGACTTGAATTGGGGAAGCCAGGCTTTGTTCTGGTTAAACATTTTTTGGGTCATTTCCTTAATCTCCTTAAGTCCCAGAACTGCCGATGTCAAAGGATCAAACGCGATGGCCTGGTAAATTTTCTTCGCGTCTCCCGACAATGAACCTTCGACCGTCAGCTCCTCGCTGATGGCGCTTGTATGAACCAGGGCCGCAATCTGATCCGGCAGACGACCGACCTTTACGGCTTCCAGTCCGTGCAGTGTTGCGAATACGGGAACTTCCACACAGCAGGACTGCGGAAGGTTATCGATTAGGCCATGGTTAAGCACATTGCCGTTGAATTTAAAGAACGTATGATCGCCAAAAATGGCGTTAAAAATATATGCGGCATATTCGGCGCCGCGCTGCAGATCAACGGAAGGCTCGTTAAGCCATTTTTCTATATCCTGTTTCCAGTCGTCCTTGCGCTTCTGATACTGCTTGAGAATATACGCGTGAACACCGGGATTCCAGCCTGTGCTATGGGTGCAGTATTTTTCGATTAAATCGGGGCGTTTGCGGAACCAGCTGTTGTACTCCGAATTATGGCCGGAAGATTCGGTAGGGTAATAATCAAGCAGCATGAACATTTCGTTGCGGACAATTTCTTCATTATAAATATCCGGATTCTCCATGGCTTTATGGATCAGCGGATAGGCGTCTTTTCCTTTCCAGCGGTAATCAAGATAGAAAGCCTGGTGGTTAACGCCGGCGCAGGTATAGGAAATCTCATCTTCTTTTGCGCCAATCCAGCGGGCCAGCATTTCCGCGGTGCCCTGGACACTGTGGCAGAGCCCGGAGATTGTAAGTTTGGGAAACATGGTCTGCATACCGCGGCAGAGCATGGCCATGGGATTGGTATAATTTAAAAAAACGGCGCCGGGACAGTATTTTTCTATATCATTGCAGATATCAAGCATTACAGGCAGGGTACGCAGCGCCCTGAAAATTCCTGAAGGTCCGCGGGTGTCGCCTACGTTTATATCAACCCCGTATACTTTGGGAATCTCAATGTCGTATTTCCAGACATCGACATCACCGTTCAATATGGTACATATTACTCCGTCAGCGCCTTCCAGCGCTTCTTTTCGGTTTTTGGTAGATATGATTTTTGTCCCGTATTTCCCGGCTTTTACGATTTTTTCCACTGCCCTGGTAATGTAGGTCAGCCGTTCATCATCTATATCCATAAGGGCAATTGTCGAATCGGTGAATGCGCCGAAAGATAATATATCCCTGACCAGTTTCCGGGTAAATCCAAAACTCCCGGCGCCGATAAATGCAAATTTTGCCATATTCACCCTCACTTTTACGCGATTGGCCTGCCGCGCACTGTTATATAATAACACCAAACAGAAAAAAAAACATCCTGTTTATCAAAAGGCCAGAAGCCGCATGTATGTATTGCAACACAAGGAGTGGGGTGATATAATAAAAACTACACTACATATATGGCTCTATATATGTGGTAGTTTTGGTATAAATTTAATAAAAAGGGCATGGATATAGCGTGCGTTGTCCCCATTGCGGCAATTCGGACGATAAAGTGATTGAATCCCGGACCCTTGCGGCCGGAGATGCGATCAGACGCCGCAGGGAATGCATCGGCTGCGGCTACCGTTTTACCAGTTACGAGCGGATCGAAGATAAACAATTCATGGTAATTAAACGGGACGGCCGGCGCGAACCTTTTGACAGGAGCAAAATCGAACGGGGCGTGCAGCGGGCCGTGGAAAAAAGGCCTGTTTCCCAAATGGGCATAGAAAGCCTTATCAACGAAATTGAAGACGAGGCTGCCATAATGGGCAAGGAGGGCCACGAAATACGGGCCGGCATAATCGGTGATTTGGTACTGGAAAAGCTAAAAACCCTGGACAAAGTCGCTTATATCCGGTTTGCTTCGGTTTACCGCCATTTTGAGGATTTGGATGAATTTGTAAGTGAAATTCAGAAGATGGAAGGGACAAATAAAACAAACATTAAATAATCTATTTAACTTATACCTTGAGGAAATGATTTTACCGCGGCATGAGGGGCCTTTTTAAAAGGAATTCGCGGACATCACAAAAAATAAGGAGGAATTAACGCTGATTTAACCGCAATCTGAATTTTGGGCAATCTTGACACCGGTTGATTTACATCGGATTATTAAATCCGGGATCATTAATATGTCAGATATAAATGTAATTTCTGAATTCCTCAGCCTTGCCCGCGGTTATGTTGGCTCCGGCTATTTGCAGGATACGCAAACGTCTTCTTTGCCGCTGGCATATACTGTGGAAGAAGCGGATTATGTTCCGGTATTGATACTGGCGGATAATCTTAACCGCGGGGAAGAACAACTGCTGGACAAGATGCTTGCTTCTGCGGGCCTGTACAGGGATAAAAACTGCATGATCCTCGAAGCACCCGGCGATTCCGGTATGGCGGAGACGATCGCGCCGCAGGAACCAGCGGTCATTTTATGCCTGGGGAAAAATAACGCCGGGCTAATACCGGCGCAGGCACAGGATTACATTCCGGTCTTTACGATTTCCAGCCCGCGGGAACTGCTGGAAAATGAATCCCTTAAACGCGGAGCTTTTGATACATTAAAAATCCTGATGGCCGCACTGGCTGCTGTTGATCCGGATTACGCAGCAGATGCCAAAGACCTGCTTAAAAAATATTCGGCCGCAGATCCTGAATTTGCAGCAAAAGTCCGGGAGTACATTTGACTTCCGAATATCTTGATCTTGTTTTTGATATACCGTCTCCGCAGACTTTTACCTACCGCCGGGATGACAAACAGGAAGCAATACCGGGGAAACGGGCCATGGTTCCGTTTGGTTCCAGGGAATGTCTTGGCTACATTACAGGTTTCCGTGACAGCCTCCCCGCCGGTATAAATGATGAATCCGTAAAAAATATACGCAGGGTTGTGGACACCGAGCCGGTTTTTGGCAAAGCCGAACTTAACCTGGCCGCCTGGGTCGCAGGATATTATTTTTGCGGCATCGGCCAGGCCCTTGCAGCCATGATCCCTTCTGTAATGCGGAGCGGCAAACGGATGGGCGAAAACCCGGCAATCACCGGCGCCGATGAGATTACGGCGGAACAGCTTGACCTGTCGCAGGAGCAGCAAAAAGCGATTGCCGCGATTACGCAAACCAAAGGCGAAACCGGGGCGTCCTCAACATATTATCTCTACGGAATTACAGGTTCCGGCAAAACTGAAGTTTTTTTGCGGACCGCGGAATTCATGCTGAGCAGCGGGAAATCTGTAATTTACCTGGTTCCCGAAATTTCACTTACCCACCAGACAGCGCAGGCAGTCGGAAAACGATTCGGCAGGGCGGCGGCAACCATACATTCGGGAATGAGTCCGGCAAACCGGCTTACCGAATGGATGAGGATCCGGTCGGGGCAGGCGCGCATTGTTGTGGGGCCGCGTTCGGCGGTTTTTGCGCCGGTACAGAACCTGGGGCTCATTGTAATGGATGAGGAGCAGGACGGATCGTATAAAAGCGGCAATACACCGCGTTACCACGCAAGACAGGTAGCAATGCGGCGCTGTTCCGCGGAAGGCGCGGTGCTGGTAATGGGCTCGGCCACTCCGTCCGCGGAGGCCTGGAAACTGATGAAGGACAAAGCCATACGCAGGCTTGACCTGACCCAAAGACTTTCCGGGGGAGCGATACCGCAGATAATTCCGGTGAGCCTGGAAAATACCGAAGGCTGTCTTTCGGTTCAGCTTAAGGAAGAAATACGGCTCACGGCCAGAATGAAGCGCCAGACTATCCTTTTTTTAAACCGCCGCGGTTTCGCATATTTTTACAGGTGCCCCAACTGCGGTTTTGAACTTACCTGCAAACGCTGTTCGGTATCACTGACCTGGCACAAAAGCAGGAACAGGGCTGTCTGCCATTACTGCGGCTACCAGACTGAACCTCCGCAGGCCTGTCCCAAATGCGGTTCACTGGAAGCGGGCTTTAGGGGATTCGGCACGGAGATGATCGAAGAAGAACTTAGGCGGAATTTTCCCGACCTTAAAATACAGCGGTTAGACGCGGATACAACAACCAAAAAAGGAATATTAAAAAATACCCTGGAACAATTCCGTTCCGGCGAAATTGACATTCTCCTTGGAACACAGATGGTCGCCAAGGGGTTAAATTTCCCCGGAGTCCGTCTTGTGGGCGTAGTGTTCGCGGACACCGGTCTGCACCTGCCGGACTTCCGCGCGGCCGAAAGAACTTTTTCGCTGGTAGTCCAGGTTGCCGGCCGATGCGGCCGCTATTTCCCGGACGGCAGGGTAATCGTTCAGACTTTGCGTCCAAAAGATCCGGCCATAGAAAAATCCTGCAGCCTTGATATAAACGGATTCTACGATGCCGAACTGCGCCAGCGCGAACTACTTTCTTTCCCGCCCTATTCCAGATTAATCCGGTTTACCCTGCGCTCCAGGGACGCTTCGCGCGCCGACAGGGCCGCGGCCAGACTTGGCTCAATTGCCCTGCCGCTGCTGCCGGCCGGTTCGGACGCTCTGGGACCCGCCGAATGTCCGCTGGGAATTATCAACGGCAGCCACAGACGGCAGCTCATACTGCGGGGAGCTGCAATCGGGCCGCTGCATTCGGCGGCCGGACAAATCCTGGAAAAATACGAAAAAGGAAAAGACAGCAAGGTTTATCTTGAAACAGACGTGGACCCGGTATCGCTGCTTTAATTATTTTCGCTGTTAATACTTTTATTTCTGTAGACCAGATCCGGCCTGGTAATGTAGCCGGAGTGCTCCCAAAAACCATTGCCGTTTTTGTTATTGGTATAAACAACAAGGGCCAGTTTATTGATGCCTTCTTTCTTCATGGCCTGTTCCACAGCTTTTGTCAAATCGCCGCCTATCCCTTTGCCGCGGTATTCTTCTTTAACAACGGCATGGTAAATATACCCCCTGCGGCCGTCATGTCCGGACAAAATTACTCCGGCAACTTCTGTACCGGCAGCCTCCGCTATTTTCGAGACCTCCGCTGATTTCGAGACCTCCGCCAAAAAACAGGTATTGGGATTACGCTCCAGGAATTTTTTAATACCGGCTTCTGAATCATCCAGGCTTCTAATCCCCATTCCCGCGGTTGCTGTCCATAAACCAAAAACCTTATGGTAATCGCCCGGCAGCAAAATTCTGATATTAATTTTAGTTTCCATCCCCACTCCCCACTCCCCACTCCCTACTCCCCACTCCCATTTTCTTAACCAGTCTTTCCCTGCGCTTTTCGAGTTCATTTTTTAAACTTTCTTTTAATCCGTCCCGGGCCAGCGCCGTATCTGTATAAACAAGGGCATTTTTTAAATCCCGCAGTGACCATTCGGCGTTTTTCGCAAGGGCGCAAAGGGCGGATGCTTTGAGATCGGCCGGCGCGTCTGCACCGACAGAAGCGAGTTTTTCCAGCAATGATGCGCCCCTGTCTCTGTTCCGTGCAGACTTTAGCAGATCCAGTCCGTGCACGTAAAGAGCCCGGGGAGCAAGCCGCCGAGACGCTTCATCCATAAGCATTACGGAAGTTTCTTTTTCGGCTTCACCATATACCGCTCCCCTAAAAATTATCGAGTCTCTCCACAGCAGGGCCAAAGCTTCCAGATCGTATTTGTTATAATCCAGTGTTTTTATGGGTTCTGACGTGATATTGGCAAGAAGCAGCAGAATGGAAGCAAGGCCTGTAATATCGCGGATATTATGATCGCAGACACCGGTTAAATTTTTTGTAACTCCTGTTTTTAAAAAATCAAACCAAATATCCGGGGCAAGCGCGCCGGGAATATCGCCGGATCGGTCAAGGCCAAGGATCGCGGTTTCGATGGTAGCCTGGGAACAGTCGGGAAGTATATGTTTCCAAAGCCTCCTGGAAGGATGTAAAAGATCGGCATGAAAATAATCCGGACAGGCAATGGCGTTCATAAGGAAACGGTTTTTTAAAATTTGGGAATCAAATGTTTTGCCGTTGTAACTTACGGCCATGGCCGGAGCGCCGCTGTTCCCGGACCTTAAAAGTTCGGCTTTTACTGCTTCCAGAAAATCACCCTCGCCCGGATAGTCCAGCAGGAGGTATTGGTCTGTAACAAGGCAGTCAGGACGAAAGCGGCCGAACGAACAGATAAAAGCCAAGGTTCCTGCGCCTCCGGACAGGCCTGTAGTTTCCAAATCAAAAAATACAAGATCGGCCGGGTCAGGGACTACCCCGTATTTTAGAAAATCACGGATTAAAATTTTCATGGCCTGCGGAAATTTTTGCGGTACATCAAAAGGTAAACTTGTTTTAACTTTACGTTTTAGAACCAGATAACCGGCGTTAATCCATTCCGAATCCGGATAAAGGCCTGTTTTGGCCGCAAAGAATAGGCTGACACCCGCAGGGCCGGCGACTGCCGTTTGGTTGACGGCTGGCGTTGGGTCAGCGGCGGCAGCATTGAGGTCAGCGGCGGCGTCTTTTTTTAATTCCCGGATCCGCTTTAGCCGGTTCTTTAAATTTGACGGCATATCAGGCCCGGCCGGTCAAAGGTTTAACGGTAAATGTCATTCGCTGAATCGGAGACGGGCCGTTTGCCGCGATTGCTGCCCTGTGCGCCCTTGTCGGATAACCCTTGTGTTTCTCATAACCGTATTCGGGATAAAGAATAGAATAAATTTCCATTAAACGATCCCTGGCGGTTTTTGCCAGAATGGAGGCGGCCATTACTTCCGGAACCTCATTGTCGGCTTTGACCAATGCCCTGCACGGTGCAGGAATGTCCGGCACATAAAGGCCGTCCACGATGGCTTCGATGCTGCAAACATTTCCCGGCAGGCTGCGCAAAGGTTGTAAAAGAAGCGCAGGATGTTCGGAATTAAAAAAAACATCAAGCATGGAGAGGAAGGCGCGCTTCATGGCAAGAAGGCTGCTCTGTAAAATGTTGATTTGATCGATTTCTGCGGCTGACGCCCAGCCGATTCCCCATGCGGGCGAATGCGCAATAATAAGTTTTTTGGCTTTTTGCCTGGATGCGGGGCTTAATTTTTTGGAATCTCCAAGACAGTCAACGGGAAAATCAGGCGGCAGTATTACCGCGGCAGCACAAACCGGACCGGCCAGAGGTCCGCGGCCGGCTTCATCAATTCCGCAGATCATAGATACTGAACATTTGCACATCCCGGGTTGTTGATTTGCCGGATTTTTTATTTGCCGGCGCCGTTAATAACCTGTAAAATTTCGCGCAGCTGGGGATCCTGGCTGTAATAATGTTTTTCCAGTTCTTCTTCGCTAAGGCCGACAAGCTCATGGCTAAGATAGTGGATCCAGATGTCTTCATCTTTTACAGAGAGATCATGTTTGCGGCACCAGTAATCCGGCTGAATGGGAAGCTGCTCGGCCTTGTTGTAAAAATACTTGTAATCGTGAACAGCTACTTTTAGATCTTTTCTGGGTATTCCTTTTTCCATGATCATTACGGCGAGATGGTTGATGGTCTTGCCCGAATCAAAAATATCATCGACCAGAAGAACCTTATCCCCAACCCGCAGCGATTCCGGAGAATAGGTCCAGCCTTCAACCTTGACTTCATCGGATTCCCTTATCCCGGTATAACTGCGCGCAACCATGGCCGCGTAATAAACCGGTCTTAAACGGCGCTGGACAATCTTGAAATATTCGCTGATCACATTTCCCAGATAAGCTCCGCCCCGCAGTGAAACATAAATCACATCCGGAATAAAACCATCATGGTAAATCCTGTGGGCAAGTTTTAACGCGTTATTCCTTACTAAATCGTACGGAAGAAATTCCTTTTTCATGGTACTTAAATAATAATGTTACATGTAATTTTATTCTAGTATTTTGGATTTTTATAATTTGGAATTTTTCCCGGGTCTAAAAAATCCGAATAAACTGCCCACAAAACCGCCGACTATATGGGCAAACTCGGATACATTGTTGTTTGCAAAGGAATTGTAAAATTCGCGCCCCAGGTACAATACAAGAATAAGGATAAAAGTCAGCGGAATTTCACCCCGGTTAAAATTTGTAAAGGAAACCAGAAGTATCATCATGAACAGGACACCGCTGGCCCCCAGCAGACCGGTGGAGAAAAAAATTACATTGAGAACGCCGGTTACCAGCGCGGTAACAAAGATCATAAAAAGAAGGGTAAGGGAGCCGTAGTATTCTTCGAGAATCGGCCCTATAAGCAGTATCGTGGTAAAATTCCCAAGCAGGTGATCCCAGTTGCTGTGGCCCAGTACATGGGTGACAAGGGTTACCCAGCTCCGGATTTGGCCGGGAGAAAAACTCCCCTTGCCCGGAACCCGGAACCAGTTAATTGTAAGCGAAGGCATAATTGTGACAGACAAGACCCAGACCGCGGCGCTTAAAAAAGCGAAAGTCAGGACGGTGGGCGCGTTATATTTAAGCCTCATTAATTATTTCCAGCTCAACAGGGCAGTGATCTGAGCCCATTACCTCCGGCCGGATTACAGAAGATTTTACCCTTGGCATAAACGCGGGGTCTACGCAGTGATAATCAATTCTCCACCCTACATTTCTTTCCCTTGCTTTGAGGCGGTATGACCACCAGCTATAATGATCTTTTTGGCCGGGATGAAAATGGCGGAAAGTATCGACAAAACCGGCGCCCGTAAAACTGTCCATCCAGGCCCTTTCTTCCGGCAGGTAACCGGCGTTTTCTTCGTTTTCCTTGGGCCTGGCGAGATCAATCGGAGTATGCGCGATATTATAATCTCCGCAAAGTATAAAATGTTTTTTTTCCTTGACCATTTTTTTGCAAAATTTGAGCACCGCGGCGCAAAAGGCCAGTTTATAATCCAGACGTTTCCCGCCGTCCTGGGAATTGGGGAAATACGCCGAAATTACCGAATAATCGCCGTAATCGGCTTTTAAAAAACGGCCTTCGCTGTCAAATTCATCCAGACCCATGGGTTCAACCGATACCGGCTCAATTCTGCTGTAAATGGCGACTCCGGAGTAGCCGGGCCTTTTGGCGCTGGCCCAATACGCAAAGTACGGCTTCCCGTTTTTGTCTTTTATTTCCCTGAGCCCGGCAGAAAGCTGCTCCGGCCTGGCCTTGGTTTCCTGGACACAGACAATATCGGCCGATTCATCTTCCATCCATTTTATAAAACCGTTCTTTTCGCCGGCCCTTATGCCGTTAACGTTCCACGAAAGTATCCGCATAAACATCAGTGTATCCCAAAATAACTTTACTTGACTAGTTTAAAGATATATAATCTTATTAACAATAAATATGGCAATGAAAACCAGGCTGGACAACAGGACATTGTCCAAAAAGCAGGAAAGACTTGAAGAACCGGGGGATTATACGGTAGTCCTGCTTAATGATGATTATACAACCAGGGATTTTGTAGTGGAAATACTCAAGTTGATTTTCCACAAGGACCAGGAAGAGGCGACGCGCATTATGCTTAATGTCCACCGCAAGGGCCGGGGTTCGGTAGGAATTTATACCCTGGACATTGCGGTCACAAAAGTAAGCCAGGTTCATGACCTTGCCCAAAAAAACGAGTATCCGCTGCGCTGTGTTGTGGAAAAAATCTAACTTGTGCAGTTCGATTAACTTGTGCGGCCAGCCGGCCGCACCAAGCAGGAGTTATCAGGAAACTGCGTTTCCTGTTCGATTAACTTGTGCGGCCAGCCGGCCGCACCAAGCAGGAGTTATCAGGAAACTGC
>Ga0123357_10004357_pt1 | contig 16590 bp, 20 predicted proteins | sample TergutEmb28metaG_FD_89873 | JGI IMG/M metagenome (GOLD analysis project Ga0123357, IMG submission 89873) | Embiratermes neotenicus P4 segment gut microbial communities from Petit-Saut dam, French Guiana - Emb289 P4 | ecosystem: Host-associated > Arthropoda: Insects > Digestive system > Gut ... | reverse complement strand
GGATAATATTTTGTGGAGGAAGTTCGATGCGCACCGTGAAAAAACTGCTGGCCTCGTCGCTTTGTCTTGCCCTGATCGTCCCTCCTGCTGCCTGGGCTGCCCCGTCCGGCGGCAAGGTTGTCGTCGGCAAGGCCCAGATCAACCAGACCGGGACTACCACCACCATCAACCAGTCGAGCAACCGGTCGATCATCAACTGGAATGCGTTTGACATCGACCAGAATGAAGCGGTGATCCACACCATGCCCTCATCTGACTCTGCCGGGCTGTACCGGGTGATCGGCGGTGGCGGGGCCAGCCAGATCGAAGGCTTGCTTCAGTCCAATGGTAATATCTTCCTGGTCAATCCGGCGGGTATCATCATCCATGACGGCGCCCGGGTGGAAACTGGCGGTTTTCTTGCCACCACAGCGGATATTGACAACCAGGACTTCATGCAGGGCAACTACCTGTTCAACAAGCCTGGCCAGGCCGGAGCTGCCATCGTCAATATGGGCAGCATCAGCGTGCGCGACAGCGGCTTTGCCGCCCTGGTTGCGCCCCAGGTTCGCAACGACGGCATCATTGCCGCCAAGCTCGGCAAGGTAGCCCTGGCATCCACCGAGAGTTTCAAGCTCGATGTCTATGGGGATGACCTGATTGCCTTCACCACCTCGGAACAGGTGGTGGATACGCTCCATACCGTGGATGGTGTGCCTCTGGGGGTGGACAATGCGGGCACGATCAAGGCCGAGGGCGGCACCGTGTTGTTGACCGCCAGGCAGCTTGACGGTGTGGTCTCCTCGGTAGTCAACAACAGCGGCCTGGTCAGCGCCGCTTCCGCCGAGATGGCCGGCGGCAAGATTGTATTCAAGGGTGAAGGCGCTCAGGTGGATGTGAGCAACACCGGCGTGGTGGATGCGTCTTCAGCGAAGAGCGATGGAGGCAGTGTGCGCATGACTGCGGACGGCAAGGTGAGTTCGTCCGGTACGGTTGCGGCCACCGGCGGCGCCAAGGGCGGCAGTGTCGTTTTGACCGGCAGTGAGGTGGAGCTTGCGAAAGGGTTGGTAGACACTTCCGGGCAGCAGGGGGGCGGCACGGTCTTGGTTGGTGGCAATGCCCAGGGCCAGGGGCCGGAGCGAAACGCCGCCCAGACCACTGTCGGAGCCGATGTAGTCATCAGGGCCGATGCGGTGAGTTCCGGCGACGGTGGTCAGGTGGTGGTGTGGAGTGACAACAGTACCGTCTTTGATGGCACGATCAGTGCCAGGGGTGGCGCAAACGGTGGTGACGGCGGTTGGGTGGAGACCTCCGGACAAACACTGAAAGTCGGCGATATGGCCAAGGTGGATACTTCGGCAACAAAAGGGAAATTTGGAACCTGGTTACTCGATCCGGCTGATTTCGTTATTGGCCCAGCGGGGGGTATTCAAAACATTGACACAGGCGAACTGATAGTCAGCGACATGACAGGGCTAGTGCTTACTAGCAACCTTCAGCTTGGCAATGTCACCATCCAGAGCAGCCAAGGACAGAGTGGAACGAATGGCGATATTTCTATTTATGACGATGTGATCTGGAGTAGTAACACCATCTTGACCCTCAGCGCCTACCGGGATGTGAACATTAACGCCAATATCACCGCCACTGGTGATACAGCGGGGTTGAATATCGCACCTGCCACAGGCGACAGCACCGGGGCATTCAATCTTGCTTCTTGGGCTACAGTTACCCTTTCCGGAGCAAATCCATCCTTAAGCATCTCCGGGCTGCCATATACGGTGATCAATACCGTAGAAGATTTACAAGCCATAAATCAGAACATTGCGGGCGATTATTATAGTGGCTATTACGTTGTGGGCTATTATGCCTTGGGTTCTAATATTGACGCCTCCAACACTAGCACCTGGAACAACGGTTTGGGATTTGTGCCTATAGGTAATAATGATACAGCAGGTTCAAGAGGGTTTGAGGGAACTTTTGATGGATTAGGACACGTTATCATCGGGTTGACCATAAATAGTCCGACATATGATGATGTTGGCTTATTTGGAACTGTTTGGTATGGGCAGCTTCGTAATACAGGGCTTGTGAATGCCATTATAGTTGGTGGCAACACTGTTGGAGCCCTTGTAGCGTCTCTCCCAGTAGGTAATATTTACAATTGCTACAGCACTGGTACTGTGAATGGGGGCGGATATGTTGGCGGCCTTGTGGGGTTTAGTGAGGGCGGAATTTTCAATTCCTACAGTACTGCTACGGTGAATGGGTACGATACTACGGTAACCAGCAAGGGTGACGGCAGTTATGTTGGCGGCCTTGTGGGGGTGAACCAACTAGGCACTATATCCAATTCCTACAGCACGGGAGCGGTGACTGGAAACGACTATGTTGGTGGTTTTGTGGGGGAAAACGGTACCGGTAGCGGTATATACAACTCCTACAGCACGGGCGCAGTGACCGGTGACACCAACGTCGGTGGGTTTGTGGGGAATACGCACCCGGGGATGTTTGGTGATAGTCTTATTACCAATTCCTACAGCACGGGAGCAGTGACCGGTAACACCAACGTCGGTGGCTTTGCGGGGAAAATGTATTATGGCAGAATTTTCAATTCCTACAGCACAGGCACGGTGAGTGGAATATCCGAAGTCGGCGGTTTTCTGGGGATGGTGCAAGAGTCTTGCGATGTTTCCACATCCTTTAGTATGGGTGCGGTAACTGGGCAGGTTGATGTCGGCGGATTTGTGGGAAGGGGGAATAATTATAGCAGCATTTACAATTCCTACAGCATGGGTGCGGTGAGTGGAAACACCAACGTTGGCGGCTTTGTGGGGAATAATAGCGGTGGGTATATTGGCACTTCCTACAGCACAGGCGCGGTGAGTGGAGACTCCAATATAGGTGGCTTTGCAGGGGGAGACAGCGAAAGCAGTGGCAGTATTTATAACAGCTACTGGGATATTGAAACATCCGGCATGACCACCAGCGCTGGCGGCACAGGTCTGACGACAGCCGAGATGAGGACCCAGGCCTCTTTCAATGGTTGGGATTTCACCAATATCTGGAGCATCAACGAGGGTCACAACTACCCGAAATTGCGCAACGTCGGTGGTACTGGTAACACCGGAGGTGGGACTACAGACCCAGGCGCTGACCCAGGCACCGGAGATAGCACAGGTGGTGAAACCGGTGGTGGGACTACTGACCCAGGCACCGGAGGTGGCACAGGTGATGAAACCGGTGGTGGAACTGGTACTGGCGACGGCAACAATCCCGATGGCAATGTAGTACTCCCTCCTTGGTACGGTAGCCCTCTACCAGTTGATCTAAATGCGCTAGATAAAGAAAGGGCAGAAACGGCTGCGCTCCAGGCTAAGCTACAGGAAGAAATAGACACGGGGAAAGTGGTGTACTTCGAAGGTGAGTACATAACGCCCGAACAGTATGAACAGCGCATGGAAGCAAGAGAAAAAGGAACATCTAAAGAAACGACAAATACCAATACAGTAGACACTGATAAGCCGATAACACTTGTTTCCTCAAGCCTGTCTATGGGGAGCTTTTCTGGTTATACATTAGATCTTTCTAACGTTAATGGGAAAGGAGTAAGGAGAGATGTAGCAGAGGGAATCATCGCAGACGCTACAAATTCCATTGCGGATGTAATAATGGTGACTGGAAAGGAATGGCTAAAAACGGAACTCTCAAACTTATCAGAAAATTTTGAATTGTACGACATATATAAGCAATTGATGAGTCCTCTTTATGAGACGGTGAATTTTGCGACTAACATGATGAGCACTCAATACACAATACCAATGGAGGTATCTCAATTTATATATGATCACGATTTTAATATCCCTCAGCTTACTAAGGTAACACCTGTGCTGAATGGGAATCCAAGGACTGTATATTATGTATCTATGTATGAGATCCCTGCAGGTTCGGGTAAATATAGCTTCGCAATGTTTGCTGTAACTGCAGAATGGACACTATGGGCCGTTCCCCCAGGTTGGGTACCAACATCTTTGGAGATTAGAACAGGAATCGGTGTGCAAATAGCAGGACAATAATGCGTTCTGGGCACAATATTTGCCTGATTATCAAAAAATTGAGGGAGAAGTTGTTGCTTTTTGGGCCGGTTTGCTCTGGGCACCCTGGTATCGGCCTGATTGCCGGAAAGCAAATGCCACTTTGCCGGCTCAGGCAAACTGAAATCAGGCTTATTCAAGGGCGACTACTTATGATATTCACCCGAGACAATGTTGCCTTGGTCTGGCGGAAAATTGTCCGATCAGCATGGCGAGAAATAGCTCCAGCGGTTGCAGGAACGGAATCTCTGCCCAGAATGATGGAGCTTGGCAAGCGCGTCAAATTCATATCTCGGGACAAGTGCAGTCAGTTGTTTGAGAATGATATCACGAGTGGACAAGGCTCGGGTCTCCTTGATTTGAATAATCTTTTCGCAAAATCATTGTACCACCAGGCAGCTCCCTGAGCCTCCTTTTCTACAATCTGTATGAGACAGCAGTGAAAGGGCTTTGATTTTCATGTATTGATTTCAATGAAAAGGATGTATTAGGAATGGAAAAAATTAGCGCCACTATTTACGATATTTTGGGTTATCTAATCCCTGGTTTTTTATGTATATTATCATTCGCATCATTCGCAAGTCTTTTTACAAAAAATTCCATTTATCTAGAAATAATAAAAAATACTAATATTGTTTGGCAGTTCGTGTTAGCATATACTATGGGACATATTGTTCAATCAATTGTATCCCTGAAAAGGAATCCATTGTATAATGAGTCTTTAGAATTATCTAAGAAATACACTAATGTTGACGATTCGTTAATTAATGATTTTAATGTTAAAGTTGAAAAAATAATAGGTAAAAATCCTACATATTATAGTTTTCTCGTCCTTGAAAATAATATTCCTAAAAACGATATAATATATATAAGTACTTTTCGAGCATTACAGGGATTGTACAAAGGAATCATTGGGGTCATTATTGTCAGCATTATTGAAATAATTGTTATAATATGTAAATATTTGTATTATTATAAATATATAGCTTTAAATTATAATAATATAATTATTTATTTTTTAGTTATATTTTTTCTTATGTATAGTCTATATTGTATAAATAAAGCTCATGACATATTCTTGTCTATAAGGATTCGTTCAATTATTAATTATTATTTATTAAACAATCAAAATTAATAATATTTTTGTAATATCATGTATAATGATGGTATTTATAAATTCGCTTATGCGCATAAAATATAACTGTTAAAGAGTAATAAAAATTTACACTCTTTCTCCGGCATAGCCTTTCAATTCAAGTGCTTGCAGAGATGTGACTGTGTCTTTATATGCTGTATCGTTATACTATTATTATAGTGTTATATGATTTTGCAAAACAATTAATTCATTGTTAAAATAAGTTTCCATTGTTGAAGCGATCGACTGGTTACGTCCACTCGGATCATTGAAGTTTGTACAGTCCGTGGCGCTACGGGTGACCGTGCCCCCTTCGGCCTTCTTGATCAGGTTGCCGTTGGCGTCATAGACAAAGGCCCGCTGCAGAGGGCCGGTGGCGCTGTTGGCATGGACTTCCAGCAGTTGATTGGCCGCATCATAGATAGAATAATCGGTTGATCCGTTGACTGTCCTGCTGATCCGGTTACCCAGGGGATTATAGGCGAGATTTTCTTGTTTGACTCCGTTCGTGGCCTGCACTAAATCGTGTAATCAGATTTCTACATGCCAGAGGTGCAAAAGATTTTGCCCAGTTCTCAGTCCGTCGAAATTCAGGTTCCAATTCAGCATGAGCATTGCTATACATTCCATGGATTGATAACAGAGACACCGGCGGTTGCAAATGGGTTGGTGTCCCTGGTGGCAACAGTAAACCTGTTTGCTAAGGCTATGGCCGCTATAAATCCATCGGCAGCGGCAATTGGTACACCAACCATCCGCGTATTGGCAATGAGATCGGCATAGGCTTGGGTACATGAAAGATCGAAAGGCAGTACACGGCCGGTAAACATTGGCAGAATTCTTCGTTCCAGGTGTTCATGTAAGACAGCCTTTCGTTTTCCGCTCGGCAACAAGGCGATACCGGTGCGAAGCTCAGCCACGGTAATGGCGGTAAGGAAAAGCGTTTCAAGCGGTTGCTCATCAATCCACGCAACGACACGAGACTCAGGGCATGGACGCAGCGGTTCTGAGACAACATTGGTGTCAAGCAAGATCATCGAATTCCACCACTTGGGCCGGAGCTGTATCTCGTAGGGAATCAAAAATTGCGGATTCTTCATTGGTCAGACTCGCCTGCCTACCAATATCGGCAAGCAGGGAGCCCAACTTCACCCGCTCATCCGGTTTAACCGCGGTTTCCAGAATCATCCGCACCTCCGCCTCGGTACTGCGTCCATGTTTGGCCGCACGAATGCGTAAAGCACGATGCACTTCATCCGGCAGGTTTCGTACTGTCAGCATCGCCATGATTATTGTGCCTCAAATTGTATTCAATGAATGCAAATATTATAATTGAATACAATGCAATTTGCAATTTTCAATCAGGTGGGAAAGACGGGTGTTCTTTCAAACCTGCGGTGACAACATCAGCTCTCTTCTGAGCCGATGCTGGAAAATATTCAGTTTGCATTCTTCAGAATACCCGGTTCATCTGCATGGATATGACCGGCTCCATTTTTTTTCTTTGTCGGTGAACTATTTCCTCTCCCACATCATCGGCATTACCTTTTCAATCCGATTTTGTTCTTTACGCGGCAAGCTGGAGAAAAAATTCAATCCTGTGGTGTATTCGATGTCACGAACTGGAATGATATATGGGGTAAGATCGTTGGTATCAACACCCCGGTTTGGCAATAAAAATGCGATAGCCTCTTTCTTTCGTGGGTCAAAAACCACCTTGAACAGTAAATCCGGAACGCCAACCTCATTCTTGCCAACTGTCTTTTCCGCCTTGTCGTCCATGTAGACAGGCCCGGTGTAGATATAGACCTCACCCCGCGCTATCGCCCAATCGCGCACCAGCGCTTCCAATGCTGCCCATATTCTCCTGTTGTTGTCGCCATCCTGGGGCACCATATTACTCAGCAAAAAACTCTGATCCATGGCTTCCGGCGACCAGCCAAAATCAGCGCTGGGCGCCATGTGGCCCCGGTCATAGCCCGACCCTTTATAGTCAGACAATTCTGCTCGATTACCGGGCGTCAGCTCTGGATCGGGCCGGAAATTGTCTTTTCGCTTCAATTTCTCCTGGGCTTTTTCTCGGGTCAAATGCTCGATCACCCAAATGGGTGTTTTAAATTCACTGTCATGCGCCGTAAGATATCCCGTCCTGCACAGCAATGTCCCGTCATTGCTCGGAATGCCATATTTCGCAAACTCAGCACAATCCTCCAGGGGTCCGGCTTGCAACGAGGCTGTGAGCGTGAAAAAAGAGAAAAAAACGAAAAGAGATGCTGAGAAAATTTTGTTTCGGTTCATATTTTTTTAACTTCCTATTTTTTATGATGTTTTTAGCAAAATTCGCCCATTTCTCGTCCGATGAATTGCCTTAATTTTTGTGTTTTTCAAACATGTCGTAGTGACCAACCCTGCTCCTGGTTTCCTCTCTTTGGCGCAATGTCCGGTATCTGATCAAAATTTGCCGGGCATAATCCTGGTCGGCGCCGCCCTGTTGCTGGTGGTACTCCACAACGCCCTTGCCAGATATGCCGCCGTGGGCCTGGAAACTTTCGTTCAGGATGTACAGAGCGAGCTGAATGTTGATATGCGGCTCGACGGCTTGATCAGGCGGTATGCCCCACTGTTGTAACCAACGCGAGTGTACCTGCATGATCCCAAGGTTGTAATCCCGGCCAGGACTGTTTTTGAGGATGAAGAGTGCCTCGTCTTTAGTCTGGGGAAAGTATTCGTGCTTGCCGACAGTTACTTTCCAAGCCTGAACACCGCTATCAACCCCCATGATCGACATGGCCAGCAAATAGGGAATGCCATACCGAATGCATTGCTTCTTCACAAAATCCTCAAGCGCTTCCCTGGATGCAAGAATCGAGGAGTTGCTCCTCGATTGCCCATAATTTAGTGTGGGGATCTTGGGTTTGTCAGAAGCGGCAAAGGATGCAGGGTAGGGGAGAATCGAAAAAATCAAAAACACCACAATACTGAAACAGGTCCACGACAACCGGGACAAGCGCTTTCCAATCACCTGATGCTGCACCATGGATGCGCTCCGGTAACGCTCCGTGCCGGGCAAATTGTCGTCGAGATCGGACCTTTCAAGACCTCTCGTTCTTTTTGGTATGTTCCAGGGTGGTCATAACCGTGGCCACCATTGACGAGACATCGGCCAGATTGGCAGGCAGAATCATGGTGTTGTTTTCCTTGGCCAGCTTGCCGAACTGATCGAGGTATTTTTTCGCCACTTCAAGGTTGGCCGCATCCTGTCCTCCCTGGGCAGTCAGGGATTCGGCCACCCGCCGGATGCCTTCAGCCGTTGCTTCTGCCACCTTGAGGATTTCCTGAGCCTGGCCTTCGGCTTCGTTGATCCGCCGCATCTTTTCGCCCTCGGAGCGGGCAATGGCCTCAGCCCGTTCACCCTCAGCCCGGTTGATCATCGACTGCCGCTCGCCTTCCGACTTGGCAATCTCTGCCCGTTTCTCTCGTTCGGCCCGCATCTGCTTTTCCATGGCATCCAGGACACTGTGCGGCGGCTGAATATCCTTGATTTCATAGCGCAGCACCTTGACCCCCCAGTTCTGCGAGGCCTCGTCCAATACCTGAACAACATGCTGATTCAATTCCTCGCGGGCCTCGAACGTTTTATCCAGGGTGATTTTACCGATGGCCGAGCGCATGCTGGTCTGGGCAAGTTGCATCACGGCGTAGTGATAGTTCTCGATGCCATAGGCCGACAATCGTGAATTGACCACCTGGAGGTAGAGGCAGCCGTCAATTTCCATGGAAACGTTATCGGCGGTGATGCAGGTCTGGGCTGGAATATTGAGAGATTCTTCTTTGAGGCTCCGCTTGTAGGCTACCCGGTCGATGAAGGGAATGAGGATATGAAAACCCGCGCTGAACGTGGTGCGGTACTTGCCCAGCCGTTCAATCACATACTCCCATTGCTGGTCCACCACCACCGCGGTCTTGATCAATATGACGATGACAAAGACAGCCAGGACAACTACGCCGATCAAAAAACTGTTCATAGGAATCACAACGACGCTCCTTCCGGATTTACCGGAACAACTTTGACGGACAGATTTGATTGTTTGACAATCCGCACCACACTTCCCTTGCTCAAAGGCTCATCGGCCGTAGCCTGCCAGAACGAACCGCCAAATTTGACGGTCCCGTGCGCCGGCGGCAGTATATCGGCGATTACTTCACCCGTGGCGCCTCCAGATAACATCCCTTGTTCCATGGCATCTGTGTCGAGGGTCCTGCCGAGAAAGACCCTTTTTAGAACAGAACGAAACAGGAGAAGCGACAGGAGGCTGGCGGCCAGAAACACCAGAAGTTGACCAGCAACCGGCATGGGAAACAGATAGGTGGCAAGAGCGGCACACCAGGCGCCGATACCGAAAAAGAAAATAACCAGGCCAGGAAGTACCAGTTCAAGTGCCAAAAAGACGATGCCGGCTAGGAACCAGAGCAGGATAGGGGAAAGAGCAAAATCAGGCATGGTTTAGCAATACCTCCATAAGCGCATTTTATTATAGATCTGATTTTTTAACTTTATTAAACATTGCTTTGAACGCTTCATCAATAAATTGCTGAATGAATATATCAAAATCATTATAACAGGTTTCAATATCTGAATAAGAGTCTGGATTAAAAGTAAATTCAGTTATTTTTGAAACCTTATCCTTCGTATGATTTCCATCATTAATACGAAAATCATAACGAATTTTATAATTACCATTATTATTAAAAAGAGAAATACTGAAAAAATATCGATTTGAACCAGGCTTTGGAAGTCTACCAGTTTTGTCCCATTCATCGGTAATATAAGCCATAGAGGATACAGGCATAATTGTTTCTGCTTGAAAACCATCAGATATAAATTTATCGTGAACAAGTTTAGCGATAATATCTGCAAAATTAAAATTGCATCCTTTTTTAACGCTAATATCCTTGCTGGCAGATATCGCAACGCCCAAACGCTTGCCGACAATAAATGCTCTAGTATCATCTATATCTTTAAACTTATCATTTATAACTTTATCCCAACGTGAAGCACAACTACACATTGCGAAGAATGATAAAATAGAAATAATAAAACAAAATATTTTACAATAATTAGAAGTATTCATAACATTAACCATATAATAAAAAATTTTTTATTTATGATATAAATATATAACAGCAAACAATTTGTAATTATTTACAATTTCAATCATACAGAATTCAAAAACAAAAATGCAATATTATGTCTCATACATTTTATCACCTAAATTTTTTAGTTTTGTTGTTGTAAATTGTATGTATTTTGCATCCTATTAAGCGCATCCATGTATTGTTGTTGTGCGTTTGGTGCCATTTCCCGCATAAGATCATCTGAATATTCAGACAGGTCTATATCTGACAAATTTAGCATCACAAATTCATCCAATTGAAATCCTTTGCAATATGGAATATCTCCAGTTCCAAAGCTCTTGCCTATTTGTGGTAAACCTTGTTCGTTAATAATTCGGGCTAATTTGGAATTATAACAGCAATACACATCCACTTTCTGCAGGCAAGTGCCAAAAGCCTGTGATTTGCATCGCGAACCAACATGATGACATACACCTTTGGCTATTTTGCATCCAAGCATCAATTCGCCGGCTGTACATTGTGATAATTGAGCATACATATTATATACTTGGTATGCAAAATAGACCCAACCAGCAATTGTTAATACTGATCCTACCGCCTCTGCCACAGCAGATGATGCTTCTGTTATCGTTGCATCACCAAGTTCTTGCCCTGCGGTTGATATTGCACCAGAAGCAATATCAAGATTGAGAACATCTACTGCGGCCTGTGCCCCTTCTTTGCCCAACATGGTCGTCAGATCGCTCAATATTCCTTCGGTTGTCCCAGTGGCAATCCATTGTTGTACCACCGCATGCCCGATCTCTTCCGCTAACATCTGTTTTACATCCATACCGGCAAATTGAGCCAGGGATGTGCCTAAACTGAACGCAAGGCTCGCAATTTCACCCAAACCAATTTCCTTCGATACATTTGCAAAACTGCAGGCAGCATCTGCTGGTGCGTTGGATTTGCAGCAATTGGTGCCGGCAGACATGACTCCGGCCCGGCGGCATTCGGTTTTTTGACCGGTGAATACATAAATTTGTCCATTACAGGTCAAAGGGGTCGAGCTTTGCCCTGAACTGGCGAGCTGGCAGGTGGTCTGGCCTGTGGGGCAGACACATTGACCGACTCCCCATACCGCCTCGCAGGATTCCAATGAGGTATACATCCCGGTGGCTGGGCGGGAATAGTAGCAATACTGATATCCTTGGTTGGTGGTGCCGCATTGGCAGAAATTGGCGCCAAACTGCTGCACACATTCCAAGGGCGTCATAAATATGCTCTTGCCCAATAAAGGATTGACCTCAGCGGGTGTATAGGTGCCTGTGGACTGGGTTGGATACCCAGTGTTCGGATCTATGTCACGCTGCTGTTGGGATTGTACTGCTGCGCCTGACCGGCCGGTACGGAAGTTGGCTGATCGGCCAGGGCGGGACCGATGCTCATGGTGAAAAAATAACAAAAAAACGTAGAGAAAGCAAGAAACCGGAACAGTGGTTTGGTGCGCAGCATGAGGCCTCTAGGTTAAGAGAGGGGCGAGTAATTTTCTGACTTGTTCCCGATCCTTGGCGTCACGGGTGGTCACATGGATAAGCGGCAGGCCGGCTATACGGCACAGCCTATTGACGAATCGATCCCGTTTGCGCCGGATCCATCGTAAATGCGACGAGTCATCCAGCTCGATCGCGGCCAGGATATGCAACTGCCGGTCACAGACGAGGTAGTCAAAATGCTTGCCGGCAATACGGTTGAGCGCCGCGGTCTGCCATTGCCCGCGAAGTCCACTATGCACCTCGATCACGTCCGCGATCCGCACCTGGCCGAAAATATAATATCTGGCTCCAAGCAGCGATTGGAGCAGGCGGAAAAACCGTGCTTCTGATTTGGTGAAGAAATATTCCTTCTTCCGATAGGGCCGAATAAAGGTGCGATACACAAACACGCACACCGCAGCAGCCATGAGCAGGGCGATGACCGTGACAACCGCCTTGCGGGTTATGTTGGGGTCAAGCAACGCCTTCTCCCAAAGAATTAGTATCGCGACGGGATAACTGAGTCATAGCGATTTTGGAGGAGCATGCCGGTGCGGCCACGCTCAGCCAGCATGTTGTTGATGTAGTCCTCGGAATATTGCCACAACGCTTCTTCCCGCTGTGCCGCTTCAGGTGCGCCCATTGGCATCCGCTTCATCAAATAATCGTCCATCTTGGGCATGCAGGAGCGGATCAATTTGCGGGTGTCCGCGCCACAGGCATAATATGGGTTGCCGTTAGAAAGACACTTGTTGTACTGGCGCAGATCATTGCGGAAATTCGATCCCAAGACCATCTGGACATACGGCGAATTTTTGTTGCCTGCCTGAGTCGCGGCATCCCGCAAAGCAAAATACCGCAGAATCTGCTCTTCCTCATTTTCCGCCTGATTGGTTTTGAAGTATGGCGAGCAGTTCAACCGTGAATCAATCGCGGACAGCTTGGCGTTGTCCTGATAGGCCGCCTGGGTGACAAGGTTTTCCTGCATGCACTGGCGAGCCCGCTCCGTCTCGACATCTTTGGCAGACGGACAACAACAGGCAGACAGGGAGAAGAGGCAACCGGCTGCAACAAAAATTGAGAATAAAGTTTTCATCGTGATTTTTAGAAAATTTCTAAAAAAGGGTAATTGGTGACTAGAACAGTTATGAAACTTATTGTATTTTTTCTAATTTTTATTCTTTTGAAAAATTATAAAAATGTTTTTGAAAAAATATAAAAATAAAAGCACCTCATAAAGCAAAAACTGATGCAATACATCTGTGGAAAAAGTAAAACATACTTGAAAGTTATATGACAACTGTTTTTTTTGTGCGGCACAAAACTTTCAATAACCAGTGTGCACGACAAAAAAAAGGCGGCTTGAGCCGCCCCACTTCAATCAGGTCTCAGATTGAATTTTTGACTCCTTTTTTTTGCGAGTCCTTTTTTTGATAGCCGCTACAAAATTTACCGGTAGTCCACGCTCCTTGGCAGATTGTGAGCGTTTTTCTGAAAGAGATTTGGCGCACAAAGCCTGGCGGGGAGAGAGATCATATTTCTTCCGGTATTCCTTGGCTGTTATTCCATGCAGCTTTAAATGTTTTGGGGAAAGGATCTTGAACTCGTGCCCGCATTCCAGGCAGACGACCTTGTTTTTTTGAATCGACTTCTTGGGCTCAATCAGAGATTGCCGCGATGATCCCAGGTCTTCACCAGAAAGATCTGCCTTCAAACCAGTGTTCTCAAGGTTTTGCAGACCTTTCAATTTTTCAAAAGTTTGGATCAGGGCAGTTTTGATCTCTTCAGAAGACATTTGAGTTGTCGTTGATTGGGATTGGACGATATCGACAGTCATTTCCAGTAGAGTCTTTGCCATAATGTATGCTCACATTTTTGGTTAAGTTGAAAACTACATCGTTGAATAACCTACAGGATAGTCATGATCAAGATTAATGCAAATAAATCTTTTATATTTTTGGGATTATTTCTCTTCAATGTAAATATTTTCGCTGGAATTTCTCACGGAAATGACGCAACGCAACAGCAAGAGCAAATTGAAAACAAAAATATTGCCGACAAGGAAAAATTAATCAATCAAGTTCATCCATCCAACCTGCCTGCCAAGGTTGAGCAACCCAGAACAACCGATAATGATGCAAGTGATGATGCCTCAACTGTTGAACAGCAAATCGAACATCTATCCAAGGAAGGCAGTGCATCCTTACATGGTATGGATCCTCATGCAGTCCTCAACAGCGTAAATACCATTCCAGCCAACATCCAGAAAGACGCGACCCAGACCTTGCGCCAGAGCATGAAGGAATCACCCGCAGCCGTCAGGGCATATCAGCAATATATGCAGGATGCCAACCGCCAGAAAGAATTGGAGCAGTATCGGAAATCGGTTTTAAACGATTCCGTCACTGATGCTACGGGCAATGCCGTCAACAAAGACTCCGTTGATGAATATATCCGGAAAAACAGCGATCAAACTGAATACACCAACAAATATATTGTGGTGTTTATCAGTGCTTCCATGCCTGTCTCAACCATCAAGACATTCATGGAGGTATACGGTGATAACCCGTACACGGTTTTCGTCCTTCGGGGAGTGATTGACAACGATATATCCAGGATCAAGCCGACCGTCAGATGGATTCGACAATTCACCTGTGCAAAAGAGTCTGATCCGCAAACCTGCCATCAGGCACCAATTGACATCAATCCGGATTTGTTCAAGCGCTTCAAGATCAGCCAGGTTCCGGCCGTGCTCTATACGCCGTTGCCGGCATCACTGGCGACCGCCTGCGACGGTCCGATCAACATCAAGGACAATGACTTCCTGGTGGTCTATGGTGACGCCGAACCATTTGGGCCGCTCGATGCATTCCTGCGGGAACGGCCAGACGATCTCCAGCTCAAGGCGGTGATCAAATCGATCATCAAAGATGCCGGAAACCTGAACGTTCCCAAAAGCTGAGAATATTTATGCCCGCCAAAATTCAGATACTGTTCCTGCTGACCACCCAACTGTTCCTTGTTCCGCACCTGCTTTGCGCTGAGGACCGGGAGCGCAGCTTTTACGAAGCGCCAGGCAACGCATCGTCCACCGAACAGTTGCGGAGAGGATTCTATTACTACAAGGATGCGCAGCCTGAACCGGAAGAAAAACAGGCTGAAAACAAGCCAAAAGAGCAGCCCGATATCCCCTGGCAGAATCTCACCAGTATTCCTGGCGGGCAGTATAATGAAATGATTGAAAAACAATTGGATTATGCGCTGTCACACCCCGAGGATACGAAGGCGGTGCAAGACTATATGATCCTCCAATCCGAGGCGGTACGGCGGGCCAACGTATTCCAGCGCAACTGGGGCAAGCTGTTGGTGGAAAATCCTGGACTGAATCCGCTCGCAATCCATCCCACGAACAGTGTCGCCCGCGTGGCAGACCTCCGGCAAACCCGACAGGACAAAGAACAAATACTGGCAGAGATGCGCGAAAACATGGCCATCCTATTTTTTACCCGTGCCGGCTGTCCGTACTGCACGGAACAGCGTAAGATCCTCAATAATTTTGCCACCGAATGGAATTGGCCAAAGATCCAGGAAGTCGATATCAACCAATTCCCGGAATCAGCTCAAGATTTTGGTGTGCAGCTCACGCCCGATATTTTTGTGGTCGGCAATGTGCGCGAAGAGGTCAAGACACAGCGTCTGGCCGCGGGGCTCACCACCGGCGATCAAATCATGAAAGGGTTGATGGATGCTTACTCATACTGGTTCCAGGGCCGTCAATACCAACTGCCGCAGGATACCCAGCAGGATGAGATGATGCAGAAAGAAATTCAAAACCGGATGGAACAGGGGCGGGAGGAGGCCAAGAAACCGTGAAATTCGCATATCTGGTTGCTATTCCATGTCACTGCTTCAAATGAGAAGCCAGTTTAGACTCGAAATCCATGCGCTCATGAAGAATGCGAACGATTTCGATTTCAGCAGCATATTTCTGCCGATAGAAAATGATGTGACTACCGGCAGTTATTTTCCGGTATCCCTTGCGAATGTCGCTACACTCTTTTCCCTTGAAAGGGTCGGCGGCTGCCTGATGGAAACAGGCGTCGAGCTGGGCTAGGTATTTATCTCGCTGTTCTCTGCCCCAATGTTGCTCGGTGTAGCGACCAATCTCCAGCAAATCGGACACGGCTTTTTTGGTCAAGGTGAACGAGGGCATTATTTCTCCCCTTCCTGATCCAGTTCTTCAATAATCCCCTTGAGGGAATAGGGGATGGGGCCGCTCTCTTCGCCTTCTTCAAGGGCACGACGCAAGGCGACCAGTTTGATTTCACGTTCTTCAAGCAGGCGTAGGCCAGCGCGGACGGCCTCGCTTGCCGTACCGTAACGGCCTTCAGCTACTTGCTGGGCAATAAATTTCTCATAGTGCGGCCCAAGTGTGACGCTCGTGTTCTTGTGCATACGATACCCCCCGGCTTTTCTGGTATTAAATAATATCTATTGGTATAAATGTCAAATGTTGTCCAAGAGGGCGTAAAAAAGGCAAGGCGACGATGCCATCTTGCCGGGCCAAGGCCTTACCTCCCTTGGCTTATGTCAAAACGAGCTGTGGTTTAACCCGTATTATTCACGAAGAGAAGTGAAGAAGGATGAGGACATGTGGTAATATGTTGTAATCGCTAAAGAACAACGAATTACCCCAGAGGTCCTCATGAAAGCAGAGTGCCATGAACGG
>Ga0123357_10004356_pt1 | contig 16593 bp, 10 predicted proteins | sample TergutEmb28metaG_FD_89873 | JGI IMG/M metagenome (GOLD analysis project Ga0123357, IMG submission 89873) | Embiratermes neotenicus P4 segment gut microbial communities from Petit-Saut dam, French Guiana - Emb289 P4 | ecosystem: Host-associated > Arthropoda: Insects > Digestive system > Gut ... | reverse complement strand
CGTACGCCGCAGGTCCGAGAAGCGCCGTACGCCCTTCGCAGCAAGAGGATCGGCCCGTCTGAGTGGAGTCGTCGTGAATTATCCGGGCTAGGGCGGAGCGCGAGCACCGGGCGGAACAGGCTTATAGGCCTTTGAGCACGGAGCGCAGCGCCCAACCGACGCATCGATTTGCGCAGCAGGCTGGTAAACACGCTCTAATGCGGAGGACGGCGCGGCGGGCGCATGGGTATGGGCGTATTCGTGTCTTCGGGCCAGGCATGCCGTGGATATTTGCGCATGAGTTCTTTTCGAATCGTCGGATAATGACGATGCCAAAAGCCTGCGAGATCGGTCGTCACCTGCACGGCGCGCTTATTCGGTGCGAGCAGGTGTAAGACGATGGGAACGCGGCCCGCCCTAGGGCTCGTCTTCATACCGAAGAAATCCTGAAGATAAGACGCAATCCACGGAGGTTTGCCGTCTTCATATTCAATCTTCGTCACGCGTCCGCTCGCGAGTGTGACGCGCTCGGGCGAAAGTTCGTCGATGCGCGACCACACAGCAACTTGTGCGCGCAGCAGGGAGAGCAAATCGATTTCTTCGAGATCACGCAGGCGTGTCTTGCCCGCGCACATCTCGCGCACGATACGCGCAACGTCCTCTTCCGACGGCGCGCGGATGCTTGCGTCTTGCAATGCCGAGAAACGCACGCGCGCGAGGAATCGATCGAGCGCTCCTTCGGGAGCGAGGGAACGGAAGCCGCGAGCGCGAATGGCATCGAACAGCAGCGCGGCGACGCAAGGATCGTTTTCGTCGAAGCCTTGTGACTCGGCAATCGCAAGGCTGTCGTAGAGCATCTTCGAGACACCACGAACTTCGCCGCGCGCTTCGTCGAATGTCACCTCGGCGATCTCGCGAATGCGATCTTCGTAGAGCTCGATCAGCCACTCGGGTTCGATGCCGCTCGCCAGACGGACCAAGGGGCGGCCGCGGACGAGTTCGGCGGACACGGCGACCATCCACGGCGCATCGCGCACCGCGCTTTGTTCGGCGAGCTCCGCGCTGCCGCCTTCGGCGAGTGCCAGCTCGCGCGAGCCTTGTTTTTTTCGGCGTGCGACGCGATCAGGAAATCCGGCGAGCACCGAGAGCAAGAGTGCATCGTCCGCCCCCGTCGGGACATTGCCGTTGCGTGACTCGCGACCGAGCAATCCACAAAGTTGTTTATGCGCGCGCGACGTAGCGTGTACCGCGCCCGGATCGAGACCTATCGCGCGCAGAGCGTTCGCAGACAAACCGCTCGCTTCGGCCTCGCGATACATGTCGAGCAGACCGAGCAGATCGCTCCGTTCCGTTGCGACGTCGAGCGCGCGCCCGGCTCCCGCGTCGAAGCGTGCTCTGCTCGCAGAACGCAGATCTCGCTCGCCGATGATCGCCGCGAGGAGCGCACCGTCGTCGGCCACGCCGCGCGCCTCCGCTTCGACGAGCAATCTTGCCTGCCGCGGATGAAGCGGAAATCTGAGCATGCGTTTGCCGACGTCGGTGATCTCGCGTTGCGCGTCGATGGCGCCGAGGCGCGCGAGCAACGTCTCGGCCGCAACACTCGCGTCGGGTTTCGGTGGATCGAGCCACGTGAGATCGCCCGTGCCTGCAGCGTAGAGTTCGAGCAGCGTTTGCGACATGTCCGCGCGCTCGATCTCGGGCTCGTCGTGATCGGGACGAGCGTCGAAATCGGCTTTCGTATAGAGCCTGAGAGCACGACCCGGGCGCGTTCTCCCTGCGCGTCCGGCGCGCTGGACGGCCGAAGCGCGGCTCGTCTTTTCAATCGAGAGCATTGGCAGTCCGGACCATGCCGCGTGTTCGACGACACGCACGAGACCGCTGTCGATGACGGCGACGATGCCGTCGATCGTGACGCTCGACTCGGCCACGTTCGTCGAGACGATGATCTTGCGACGTGACGAGGGAGCCACGGCGCGGTCTTGCTCGGCGGGTGACAGGTCGCCGTGAAGCGGCAAGAGCACGAGATCGTTTTCGCGCGCGAGCTTGTCGCATGCTTCCATGGCACGGCGGATCTCTCGGGCGCCGGGGAGAAAGACGAGCACGTGACCGTCGAGTCCGCGCAGGGCGAGGGAGCGGACCGCAGATGCGACTTGCAGTTCGAGTCTGCGATCGTCGGGGCTCTCGAGGTGCTCGATCGCCACGTCGAAGCGCTTGCCTTCCGATCGAACGATGCCGCAGCCGAGAAAGTCTGCAACGGGGCTTGCATCGAGCGTCGCCGACATCACGACGAGGCGCAGATCCGGTCGCGACGTGCGCTGCAAGCGGCGCAAGAGCGCGAGAGCGACGTCGCCTTGCAAGTGCCGTTCGTGGAACTCGTCGAGCACGACGACCGAGACACCGCGGAGCTCGCTGTCGGCGAGCAAGCGTCGCGTCATGACGCCTTCGGTGACGAATCGGATCCGCGTCGAGTTGCTCGACACGTCCTCGAAGCGCACGGTGTAGCCCACGGTCTTGCCGAGCCTTTCGCCGAACTCGTCGGCCACACGACGTGCGGCGAGTCTTGCGGCGAGGCGGCGCGGTTCGAGCACGAGGATCTCACCTCTTGCCATGCCTGCATCGAAGAGCGCGCGGGGGACTCGAGTGGTCTTTCCGGCACCCGGAGGTGCTTCGAGGACGAGGCTCGGCTCTCGTTGCAGAGCGCAAACAATCTCAGGCAGGGCGGCATCGATGGGCAGAGGAGCAAGCACGGGTTGGAGCAGTCTACTTGAACACCGAAATGTCGCGCGTTGAGCACCGAGATGTCGCGCGCGCCGTCGAAAGACGCATTGACCGGTGAACGATGGCTCCTCACATCCATGTACTGTGCAGGCGAACGCGCGCTCGGGTCTCGACCCTCATCCGGTGCGCGTCGAGGATGCGCAACGGGACGGGGCAGAGCCACGCAAAGAGTCGAGTTCGATGACGCGCTGGCTTCGCGTCGCAGCCTTCGTCCTCTGCTTTGGTCTTTTCGCACGCACGCTCGCACACGCCAATCTGCGCGCGGCTTGGGAGCGCATTCGCGATGTGGGGCCGATCGAACTCGTGATCGTCGTGCCGTTCCTCTTCGTGATGATGGCCGACGTGTGGGCATGGCAACGCCTGCTCCGCGCGCTAGGTCGCAGGGTGGCGCTTCACCGCCTTCTGCGCGTGCGCTTCGCCACCGAGGCGATCACGAACACCATCCCCGCCGGCGCGGTTTGGGCAGATGCACTCGGTCCGGTGCTCGTTTCGATGAGCACGGGCGTCGCTGTTGCCGATGTCTTTGCTGCATCGACGGCGAAGCGCTGGGTCCTCGTTCGCATGCATAGTGCATACGTTGCATGCGCGGCGGCGTTCGGATCGGCGGCGATCATGAACGCATCGATGAATCTCATTGGCAGTCACGCGCTTGTCGCGTTCGTGCTCCTGGCGTCCCTTGGCCTCGTGCTCTCGTCCCTGGGCATCGAAGCCGTCGCATCGCGCGGCAGAATTGCAGAACGTACCGCGAAGTTGCTCGGTCGCATGCGTCTTTCGCGCGTGCAGGCGTGGGTCGATGCACGCCACCATCACTTCGCGCACGCCGATGCGCAGCTCCGTCGACTCTCGGAAGACGTGACCGCAACGCGCGACGCGAGTTTTCGACTTGCGTTCTTATGGTTGCTCGAAGGCTTCGAGACATTCCTCATCTTGAGGCTGCTTGGCGCGCCGCTCAGTCTCATCGAAGTCATGTCCTTCGATGCCGCGCTGTCCGTCGTGCGCTCCGTTGCGTTCTTCGCACCCGCCGGTATCGGTGTGCAGGACGTCGGCTACCTCGCGGTGCTGGAGGCCTATGGCGTGCCCGGCGCGCACGCCATCGGACCCGCATTCATCGTGCTCAAACGCATGAAGGAAGCCTTCTGGGTCCTCATTGGCTTCGCCGTACTCGCGACGATGCGCAAACGCAAACACTGACTTACATGCGCAAACGCAAACACTGACTTACTGCTCTCAATCGACGCGAGCGAAGCGAGCCTCGCGTGGGGTGGGGACCCCGAAAGACCGCGTTCTTTCGGGGCGGGGCGGCGCGTGCCGCCCCGTGATGACTAAGGGTTAGAGCATTGGTCAACTTGCTCCGTGACGTCGAGGATTTGCAGTAGGTCGAACGCGATGTCGTTACCGCTGAAGGCGGGGGTCGCGTTTCGGACGCGTAGACCGAGATCCGCGTCGGTGGACAACTGGATGGGTGCGGACATGGCGCGCCCGACCCGGGCCGGCGTGTTGTTGGTTATGTGGTAGGGATCAAAACCAGGCAGCCCATTGTCGCAGGGGTTGAATGCGGAGACTGCCGACACGGGAGCTCCGTCGATGACGAGGTCCATGTATTCGCTCGCGTCAACCCAGGCCTGAGCTCCTGGGCGGTCCCTGAAACAATGGACCGCTGCGAAGTAGCCTGACACCTGGTAGTAGTGGCCTGCCTTCCCGTGGGTGGCATTTTTGAGCGTCTCGAGCTGCAGGTCGCTGATCTCCTGGACTCCGCCGTTCGTCATCGAGGAGACCGCAACGTTGTTGGTGCCGTCCACCATGCCCTGGGCCAGACCGATGACGTCGGCCATCTGCTGCTGGAACCACCACGCCGTTTGCTGGGTGCCATTCCCGTCGATTCCACCGTTTGCGCGGCATCCGGCGTCCACCGCGGTGCTTGGAGCGTTCGCGGTGGTCGGGATGGTGTAGCTCATGATCCAGCCATTGCAGTTCCCGGATCCGGCCAGCCAGTCGGGGCCGGCAGTGTAGGTTTCGAAGTTGGCCGGCGCACCGCCGGTGTACTCCTGTAATTCTATCGCCATCCCTCCGGGCTGAAGTTGTGGCGTGCCGTCCGAGAAGTTCTCGCTGTAGACCAAGACCGGTTCGGGCGCCGGCGGGAGTGGGTCAACCGTCACCGTCTTGGTCGCCGTGTTGTTGGCAAAGTTGATCTCGCCGGTCACGTCGGTCACCGTGCCCGTGATGTCGCTCGGGCCGGGCGTGCATGCGAGGACGCTGAAGGTGATGTCCCGCTCGTCGCCCGGCAGAATTGGCGTGATGAGAGACAGGTCGCACGTGATCGGGGAACCTGCAGGCGCGACGGAGCAGAAGCTCGGTAACGTGGCTGGAAGTGCCGTCATCCCCGCGGGCAGAACGATGGTCACCGTGCCGTCGATGCTGGACGCGGTGCCAACGTTGGTGAGCGCCAACGTGTAGGCGTCGGGTACGCTCACCGTCAACGTGTCAGGCCCGGTGAGGTTGGCCGCAAGATCGGGCCTGCTAGGGCACACGATGTCACAAGTTACGGGATCGAACGAGCACTCCGCTTCGAGATCGCCGGCTGTGACGCCGCCGTCGCCACAGTTGCAGGTTCCTGCGATGGCCGTGCAACCGCAGTCGTAACGGACGTTGCCTGCCGTAATGTCTGTGGGCGTCGTGACCGTGGTGCAGGCGGTGAAGTTCCACTGTTTCGATGCATTCTTGGTCGAGCAAAGAATGTGATTGTCATTCAAACCCGGATTCAGAGACTCGATAGAGTGATTCGGAAATGCCTTTGTGGCTATGTCTTTTGAGTCGAAGCACAGGAAGTTGTGTGTCCCGTCATTGAGCTCTGTGCCCCCGCAGTCACTCGCAGAAAAGATCGAGTAGCTGAAGTTCCAATTGGCGGCCGGGGTATCCGAAGACGGGCAAAGGCCGTTGATGACGAGGGGCTGCCCCGACGAATCAACGAGGGTCCCATCGCTCACGAAGTTGAAGCAAGGACACTCCATCTCGTCCGGAGGGATCAACGAGCTGGCACAGCGGTACTTCGCGTCGGGTGCGGGGCGCGAACCACAAATGCGTACGGAGTTTCCAGTAAAGTCGCCGCCGGACATGGAGAACGTCGTGGACGCTTCCATCCGTGAGCCGCATGAGGCCAGCACACCTGCCACGAAAACCGCCACACACGCAGATTTCATCATATTCGCTCCCTTTGTCGTTTGAACACCGCGCGGTTTCGGGCGGTCGAAGAGGCAACCGCAGTTCCATCCCCGCGTTCGCGAGTGATCGCTGTTTCTTCGCCAAACGGTCGTGCGCGACTTCGGTCTGCCATCATGGCTGTTCGCCACGGGACGCCCTTTGGCGCCGCGTGCCCAGAAAAGGCGCGTTCTATCGCGCGACGCACACGCACTCGGGAGTGGCCTGCCGCTACCGGAGACCGCTTTCAAGTTGACGTGAGGTCAAGGCGGGGCCGAGGAGCGGACCGGAACAGCCTTGTATGGCTTTGAGGACCGCACCGCAGGCCCCAACGACGAGATCACGTCAAATCGAAAGCGGTCTAAAAGCCGACGAGGACTGCGAACGTCCCGCCAATGAACCGTGCGGCGTGATTCAAAGATTCGTTGTCACCCGCGATGATTGCGGGCTTATTGGTCATGACGAATTCGCCGTAACCGCCGTCGAGCGCCGCTTCCACCGCGAGCTCTGGACCGAAGACATGACGATAGCCGGCGCGCGCACGCCCACCCACGAAGTCGCCCCCAATCTGCGTCGCGTGGTTTAGCTGGCGCTCGAAGTCGAAGCCGAGACCAAGCACGATTTGGTCGCTTGCATATTTCGACAGCGGCAGTCGTGCCTCCATGCCCGCAAAGAGCAAAACGCCACCGGCAGCCACGTCCGAACCAAACTTGCCAATGCCCGCGTAGCCGATCTCACTCATGAATGACCACGTTGGGCCGAACGAATAGCGAAAGGTTGCGCCAACGCCATAACCGAGATCGCTCGTGCCCTCCTTCGAGAAGAAGTAACGCGGCACGTGAACGAAGGCGCCAAGGATGAATCCTTTGCCCTTGCGAAGTGGTGATTGTTCGGCGTCGTCGGCGAGATCCCGAGCCTTCTTGTCGTCGTCGTAGCTCTCGCCGGTGGATTTTGCCGTTGCCTTCGCGCCCGTCTCCGATTCGTTCGCCGTGACCACGCTGCTGTCCACGTTGCCAGATTCTTCGGCAGCGGCTCGCGACCGCCCGCCGATGCCTACAGATGCTTCGAGGCGAGCGAGTCGATCGCGGAACTGTTCTGCGTCGGGTGCATCGGGCATTGCCACGAGGTAGGCGCGATAGTCATCGATGGCTGGGTAAGGGTGACCGAGTTTCTCGTGGCAGAGACCGCGATCGCGCCGCAGCGTCGGCTCGATGGTGTGATTGATGGCGTCGTCGAAAAGTGAAAGCGCGCCGGCGCAGTCTCCTGCGAGCACCTTTGCCCGCGCGCTCGCGGCGCTCGGTCCGCCGGCTTCTTCGCGACGAAGCGTAAACTGGCTGCTCGACGGTGCTGCTTTTGACGAAGGCTTCGGCGGAGCCGCGATGGCCGCAGACACCGAGAGAACGAGAGCCGTCGCGCACGACGATGACACGAGCATGTGCCACGCCTCGCGGTACCCGAAGGAACGCATGGCGCGAAGGTTACGTCAGCGCGAAAGGTCATCGCAAAATTACGGTGCCCCCTGCGCATACTACGCGCGGATGGGCCACTCAGCGTCGTCGTCGGCGTTCTCGATACACCACGCGCACGGGCACACCCTCGAATCCAAACTGGGTACGTAACTGGTTGATAACGAATCGCTGATAGGAAAAATGTACGGACTCGGGCGAACTTGATTGGATAACGAAAAGCGGCGGCGCGGTTTCGGCCTGCGTAATGTAGTAAAGGCGTGGTGCGCGCCCGCCGCTCGTGGGCGGTGGTTTCATCTCGAGGACTTGTGCGAAGAAGCGATTCAGTTCACCCGTGCTAATGCGTTTGTGAAATGCGGATGCAATCTCGTCGATCTTTTTGAATAGTTCACCCACGCCGCGCCCGGTCTTGGCGCTAATCGGCACCATGGGGGCATACGGCGCGAACGAAATCTTGTCGCGCGCTGCCTCTTCGGATTTTTCGCGCTCAGCCTTCGAGAGCAAATCCATTTTATTGAGCGCGATGATCATCGCGCGCCCGCGGTCCTCGGCCAGGCCCAAGATCTTCGCGTCTTGCTCGGCCACGCCTTCGCGGGCGTCGCATACGAGCACGACGACGCTCGAGCGCTCCATCGCCTTGACCGCGAGTCCCACGCCTGCTGTTTCGATGGCGTCGGAGGCTTTGGTGACTTTGCCCTTTTTCCGGAGTCCCGCGGTGTCAACGAAGATGTATCGCTTGCCCGCGCGCTCCACGAGCGCATCGATCGCATCGCGCGTGGTGCCTGCGCGTGCGTCGACGATCATCCGATCTTCGCCGAGAATGCGATTCATCAGACTGGATTTGCCCGCGTTCGGTTTGCCGACGATAGAGATGCGCGGCAGGAGGCCCTCGTGATCGGGCAGGGGCTGGCTTTCCTCCGGTAGTGCGTCGACGATGGCCGCCTCGAGCTCGCCGATGCCGCGGCCGTGCAACCCGCTCACGGGATACACCTTGTCCACGCCGAGCCGGTAGACTTCGTAGGCATCCGCGTCCATCTTCGGTGAGTCGGCTTTGTTGGCGGCGAAGAGGACGGGCTGCGTGCACTCGCGCAACAAATGGATGGCGGTGCGATCGGCGCTCGTGAGCGGCACCTCGGCATCCGTCACGAAGACGATCACGTTCGCTTCGTCGATGGCAGCCCTGACGTGGCGAGTGATGTCGCTCTTCATCGGATCCTCGCTATCTGGGTCGAAGCCGCCCGTGTCGATGAGCGTGTAGTCGCGACCAAACGCGGTCGTGTCGATGTACTGCCTGTCGCGCGTGACGCCGGGCTCATCGTGAACGATGGCGACGCGTCTTCGCGCGAGGCGGTTCGCGAGCGTGGATTTGCCAACGTTCGGTCGTCCGACGATCGCGACGAGCGGAAGACCGTGCGAGCCCGCGGGCATCACGCGAGAGATGGGGTGGCGATAATGCTTCGTCATGTGCTTCCTCGCGTCGTCTTCGCGCCGTCGGCGTAACCGAGATCGACGAGTCGTGCCGGATCATCGAACCAACGCGGCGTCGCGCGAATCCATGTTTCAAGGTGCACTTTGCGGCCGATCATCTGCTCAGCTCGTTTGCGCGCCGCCGTGCCGATGGCCGCGAGCATCTTGCCGCCGTCACCAATGACAATGGCCTTGTGCGAGTCTTTGGCCACGTGAACGGTGACCGCGATGTGCACGATTCGCGGGCTCTCGTCGAACGACTCTACGGTCACGGCCACGCCATGAGGCACTTCTTGTCGCGTACGCCGGAGGATCTGCTCGCGGACGAATTCGGCGACGAAGAAGCGCACGGGTTTGTCGCTCATCTCATCGTCGCCGTAGAGGTGTTCGCCTTCGGGTAAGAGCTTTTCGATTTCGAAGAAGATGCGCTCGACACCGTCTGCTTTGAGCGCACTGACGGGGATGATCGCCGCGAAGTCACGGAGCTTGCCGTATGCCTCGAGCAACGGGAAGAGCCGCGAGCGTGGTGTGACGCGGTCGATTTTATTGAGCAGGAGGAGGGCGGGTTTCTTTTCAGGAATCGATGCGAGGATCGCGCGGTCGTCCTCGCAGATGGATGGCTCCACCTCGCCGCGAACACCCCCGTCGGTCATGAACATGATGACGTCCGAGTCTTCGGCGGCAAGACTTGCGAGCTCGTTCATCCGCTTGCCGAGCTTGGTTCGCGGGCGGTGCAAGCCGGGCGTATCAACGAACACGAATTGTGCAAGGCCGCGCGTCACGATTCCTGCGATGCGGTCGCGCGTCGTCTGCGGGTGATGGCTGACGATGGCGAGTTGCTCGCCCATCAATGCATTGAGCAGCGTGCTTTTCCCGACGTTCGGCCGCCCGAGCAAGGCAATCGTGCCCGCGCGCGCCGGGCGATCCTTGTCGGGATCCGCCTTTCGGGTGCGATGGGACTTCGGCATGGCGGCGCGTGCATACCACACGGACCGCGATCCCACGGCCGCTTCGCAACGTTTCCGGGTGAGAACTCGGCCATCACGCGAAACGCCGCACGCGTCAGGCGAACGTGAACGTTCCGACGATGGGCACGTGGTCCGACAGACCTTTGAAGCAGCCGCCGCGCTGGCCGAATCGATGGGTGCCATCGAAGTCGAGCCACGTGAGGCCGGCACCCGTGAAGACGTAATCGAGATGCATGCGCAGGTTCATGAAGCCGGCGGTTGGAAAGCCGTTCAAGGCTTCCTCTTCCATACCGTGATAGTGCGCGAACGCGTCGCGAAGACCGGCGTCGATGAGCTCGCGGTAGACGGGAGAGCCGGCGAGCGCGTTGAAATCGCCGACGATGAAATAGCGTTCGTTCGTTCGCTCGCGCGCAACGAAGTCGATGAGGTTCTTCGCCTCTGCCACTTGATTGGGGCCCCAACCGAGCCTCCGCGGCTCGAGCCAGAACTCGCGCGAAAAGGTCGTTGGTAGACTGAGATGCGTGTTGAAAATGTCGAAATCGGCTCCGCGTTTGTGCACGACGCGTACGTGCGCACAGACGCGTGTTTGCTTGAGGCGGGCAACGGCGTGAATGCGCCGGTGCGTGATGTCGTGCGGCCGCTCCGCGTTGTGATGGAGCACGTGAAAATCGCGACGCGCAATCACGGCGAGCCCGGTCGTGTAGATGGGGCGCGTGGTCGAGCCGTAGGTGTGAGCGGGGAAGTAGTACGCCTTGTAGGTGTCGCGCTTGCCAGCGCTCTTGAGCGATTCGTGCAGCATCGACATGAGTCGCTCGAGTTGCCTCTGTCGTTCGCTCGTCGGGTGCGCAACGTTCGACCGAAACGACATCGTTTCGACTTCTTGCAAACAAACGATGTCCGCGAGCGGTTCGAGCGCGGCGAGAGCGTGGGCGATGCGCTCCATCTGCTTGCCGGTGCTCGCCAGGCCGCGTGTGCCGTGACCGAAGTAACGTACGTTGTACGTGACGACTCGGACTCGCTGAGTCATTGATCGCAGTTTAGACCGCTTTCGATTTGCCGCGATCTCATCGTTTGGGGTCTGCGCTGACGGGTGTGGTAACCAGCGCGATCGTCATGAGCGAACGAATTTCTGCACGCGAACTGCTTGAGCAAAAAGGACTGCTTTCAGACGACGTCATCGCAATTCGCACCGGGGGCCGCATCGTTGACCTTCACACGCCAATCGACTCCAAGGCCGACTTCACCGTCATCCACAAGACGGACAAAGACGGTCTTGCCGTCATCCGTCACTCCACTGCACACGTGATGGCCGACGCCGTGCAGAAGCTTTTTCCCGGCACGAAAGTCACCATTGGCCCGGCCATTGAAGACGGTTTCTACTACGACTTCGACAAGCCTGGCGCGGGCTTTACCGAAGACGATCTCGCGAAGATCGAAAAGACGATGTCGGACGTCGTGAAGAAAAACACTCCCTTTCGCCGTGAGGTCGTCACGCGTGAGCAAGCACTCACCATGTTCGAGAAGATGGGTGAGACCTTCAAAGTCGAGATTATCCGTGCAATTCCCGAAGGCGAGGAGATTAGCCTCTACAAGCACGGTACGAAAGATGCCGAATGGGTGGACGTTTGCGAGGGCCCGCACGTGCCGAGTACCGGCTGGCTCAATGCTGTCAAATTGACGAGCGTTGCGGGCGCATATTGGCGTGGCAACGAACATAACCCCATGCTCCAGCGCATCTACGGCACGGCATTCCCAACGAAGGAAGCGCTGGAAGAGCATCTCAAACTCATTGAAGAGGCCAAAGCGCGTGATCATCGCAAACTAGGAAAAGAGCTCGATCTCTTTCTTTTCGATCAGGTTGCGCCGGCCATGCCGTTCTTTCTGCCGCGCGGCGCGTTCCTTTATAACGGCCTCGTCCATTACGTGCGCGAGCTCTATTCCGATTTCGGTTATGAGGAGGTCATTACTCCGCAGGCCTTCGATCCAAAGCTGTTTCGCACCAGCGGCCACCTCGGCAATTACAACGAGAATATGTACCGCCTTTGGACCGAGGATTTGCTCGAAGAGATGGCGGCCAAAAAAGACCAAGATGCCGCGAAGCTCATTTTAGAACTTCAGGAAAATTCATTTGCGCTCAAACCCATGAATTGCCCGAGCCACTGCGTGATTTTCGGCGCGCGCCGTCGCAGCTACCGCGAGCTGCCGTGGCGCATGGCGGACTTCGGGCGCTTGCACCGCTACGAGCGCGGAGGCGTGGTGCACGGCTTGTCGCGCGTGCGTTCGTTCTGCCAAGACGACGCGCACGTCTTCTGCACGCGCGAGCAAGTGCCCGACGAGATCGAGCAATTCATCAAGATGCTTTATGCAGTCTATAAGGCCTTCGCTTTCGATCGCATCGACATCAAACTTGCACTCCGTCCCGAAAAACGCGTTGGCTCGGACGAATTTTGGGACATGGCCGAGCAAGCACTCGCCGAAGGTCTCGAGCGCGCGGGCCTGGCGTTCGAGCGTGTGCCCGGGGAGGGCGCGTTCTACGGACCGAAGATTGAGTTCCACGTTCACGACGCGCTCAAGCGAAGCTGGCAGCTCGGCACCATTCAATATGATCCGAACTTGCCGGAGCGCTTCGATCTCTCGTACGTCGGCGAAGACGGCAAAGAGCATCGCCCCGTGATGCTTCACCGCGCCGTGCTCGGATCCCTCGAGCGCTTCATCAGCGTCTTCATCGAGCATTGCGGAGGCAACTTCCCCGCATGGCTTGCGCCCGTGCAGGCCACCGTCGTCTCCGTCAGTGACAAGAGTGCGGCGTACGGGCGCGCCGTTCAGACGGAGCTCCGCGCCGCGGGCTTGCGCGTCGACGGTGACTACTCGGCCGACAAGCTCGGTGCGAAAATCCGCAACGCGCGGCTGATGCGTGTACCTTACATCGTTGTCGTTGGCCCGAAAGACGCCGAGGCCGGCACGGTTTCCATTCGCTCGCGCGACAAGGGCGAGCTGGGTGCCATGCCGCGCGCCGCATTCGTTGCGTTGCTTTCGTCCGAGAGCAAAGCCCCACGCTATTAAGAGCGTGTTCTACAGCCGTCGCGAGCGAATCGAGGCTAGGGCGGAGCGCGAGGAGCCCGTGTAAGCGTACGTTGTGTACGTGCGCAGGCACCGCAGCGCCCAACCGACGAATCGATTCGCGCAGCAGGCTGTCGAACACGCTCTAAATGCCCCATCCGTCACGGCGTGTGAGCCGTGGCGGATGGGGCAACTGGGATACGGAAGGACTATGGGACCGGGACGATACGCACGACCGACGATGGCAGCTCGCCCGCTGCGCATGCGTGGCCGAGGGCTGTTCTCGGGACCTCGGCCGGATCGAGCATCATCGTCAGATCGACGACGGCTATCTCGGTTGGGGAAACAACGGAATACGGGAAGAACACGGCCATCGCATGTCCTGTGGTTGGACTCTTGTAGGCAGTGACTGGCTGAGCGAACGCACCGATATCGAAGTCCGGGATGTCGCACGACACCCAATCGGTGAGTGCAGGGGTGCCCGCACCCGTGATGGCCGGAAGCTGGATCGCCGTCAGGAGGTTGCCTCCGAAAGCATCGCTCAGGACGCCTTGATGCGTGCCCTGGGCGATCGCAACGGTTGGCAGTCCGAAGTTGCTGCCGATCTCCACGATCTCCCTATTAATCGCAAGATTCTGCGCCGGTCCGGTCCATGTTCCGGCCGGTGCGCCCGGCGTGAAGATCGCCTGCTTGAGATCGGTAACGTAGACGTGCGATATAGAAGTGATGTCAGAGTTGGCGTCAAGAGCGGCCCCCAACGCGAAGCCGGTCGCACAATCCGCTCCGGCGGAGGTGAAGGATTGGTCTGCTGGATTCATCCCTGTGGGGCGGTTGAAGAACTTCGGGGTGGCAGGGTCTGTCACATCGATGAGGTCGTAACTATTCAATGGCGTTGGCGACAGAATGAGATTGCGAATGGGATCGATAAGGAAGCCTAACGCGACTTCCTGATCCGTCTGCGGCGTGAACGCCGGGAGAAATGTGTTGGTGGCAAGGTCAAGGAATTGGTAAGCCGGAACACCAGCCAGCGACAGGCTGATGAGCGCGCGGTTGTGAACGGGGTCCATCGCCACGGCGCAGTTCGTACATGAGCCTTGTTCGTCGAGGGCAATGGGCGCATTCTCGCCGGGTATAATTGTCCCGGTCGCAGCGCTATGCAGTGTGTCCGTGAGCGTCGTGCCCTCGAGGAGATACACCTCGTTGCTATCTTTGGCGACGCACACGGTCTGTCCGGTAACCGAGTTCGAGGCGCAGGAGACGACCTCCCCTGGCGTTTCAATAACGTCCGAAACGCTCGTGCCCTCGAGACTGACAACCGAGACATCTGTATTTTGAATGAAGTCGGCCCAGCCGCTGTGGGGGATATACGCGACGACGCCCGTGTCGGTCACGACGACCGATGGTCCGCTTGCCGCCAAGCCGGCGCCCTGAGGCACCACGGGTTCGGGGCACACGATGTTGCACGACACGGGATCGAATGCGCAGCCATTCTCCAGATCGCCTGCGGTGACACCACCATCCCCGCAGGTGCATGTGCCTTCAACGAGGGTGCATCCGCAGTCGAAACGGAAGTTGCCCGCTGCCGTGTCGGCGGGTGTCGTGGCGGCCGCACAACTCGTGAAGTCCCACTGCTTGGAAGCATTCACGGTGTTGCAGAGGATATGGTTGGTATTCAGGCCTGGATCCAGTACGTCGTTGGCGGACTGGTTCGGGAAGGCCTGCGTGGCAATGTCCGTGGAGTCGTAGCAGGTGAAGTTGTGCGTCCCATCATTGAGCTGCGTCCCTCCGCAATTAGGTTCCGTGAAGATCGCATACGAGAAATCCCAATTGGCGGGTGGGAAGTCCGCAGAGGGGCAGAGGCCCGTGATCACCACGGGGACACCATTGCTGTCCACGAGACTGCCATCCGCATTGAAGTTGAAACATGGGCATGCATCCCCTGCGTCCGTACCTGCTTCCACATCAGGGGTGAGTGACGGGTTGCATCGGTACTTCGGATCGGGTGCCGGCCGGGAGCCGCAGATGCGGACGGAATTGCCCGTGAAGTCGCCGCCCGAGATGGCGAATGTCATGGATCCATTTCCGTCGCTGCCACCCGTATTCTCATCCTGATTCGTCGAATTCGAAGAACATGCAAAAATCAATGTGGCTACAAGAGCCGGTGCGAATACAATACGACCTTTCATTGGCTCCTCCAATCTTTGGCGGAGGTTGCAATGCGCGTTCCCTGACCTCGTCCACATGCAACCGCTAGAAAATGGCCTCGCTTCCCACCCGCTGACTCAGGATGATCGCATGCGCATTTGCCACGAACGCTTCCGCGGTGACGGACGGGCCCCTAGGATTTGCCGCGATCTCCCGCCTCGACCTCGCGTCAACTTGAAAGCGGTCGTGCGAGGGCGATAGCGACAAGATTCGCAAGCGCGCGAAGCAGCGCGACGTCGTCGGGGCGAAAGATGTCTGGCGCGGTCATGCTGTCGACGTAGAGCACGCCGATGACGCCGCTGCCGGCGTCGATCGGGATGCCCGCGGCGGCCCGGATCCCGTCATCCAACGCGCGGTTGCCGCCGAGCGTGCGGTCGCTCTTGATATCTGGGAACGACGCCGAGTTGCCGTGCGTGAGCACCCAATCGACGACGCGCTGGCTGTAACCTGACTGGCTTTCACTGTCGAAAGTTTTGACGACGCGTCGTTCGAGTTCCCGCGCATTGCCTGCGCGGGTCAGAACCGCAATGCGATCGATGGTGAGCACCTGCGCCGCCAAGACGACGAGCTCGTCGAGGACCTTGTCGATTCGTTGTCCGGAAGCGACGAGCTCGGTCGCGCGGATGAGGGCGAAGAGCTTGTCCGTTGTCCGGCCGTCGTCTGCATTTGTCACCGGTGCCGCTCTCCTTCGGACGCGTGCGTCGTCGGCGAGAGGCGACGGCAGCGTTCGCGCCGATGGAGGAGGTGGCTTTGATGTGGTCTGCGACGCGTCGTCGTCAGCAAGGTCGCCCACGAGGAAGTGAACGTCGCCGCAGCGGAACGTGTCGCCCACCCCGAGATCGCACTCCTTTACGCGCCGTCCGTCGACGAAGACCCCATTTTTGCTGGCCAGATCGGTGATGCGGACACCAACGCCATCGCACTCGATTTCGGCGTGTTTGCGCGACAGGCTTTTGTGCACACAAAAGATCTCATTGTCCTTCGTGCGCCCGATCGTCACTTTTCCGAGCGGAAGGGGGAACGTTTTTTCGCCTCGCTCCCCCAAGCTCACCACCAGCGAAAGCACGTCACGAAGCCTACTCGATTTCCGAGGCCGGGGAGGGCGGTACCCCGACCGCTGCTCGCCGTGGCGAAAATCAGACCGCTTTCAAGTTGGCGCGAGGTCGAGGCGGGGCCGAGCAGCGGACCGGAACAGCCTTGTATGGCTTTGAGGACCGCAGCGCAGGCCCTAACGAAGAGATCGCGGCAAATCGAAAGCGGTCTAGGCTCATCGGGGTTGACCGGCTACGCGTTGCCGTGGAAACTGCGCCGCGCATCGCTTTGTCACCGGTGTTATTTTAGGAGGTCATAGTCAACTCATGTCGATGGGTCGCCCCCGTTTCGATCCGCGCCAGCCGCAGCGCCAGTTCCAAATCCGAGTCAACCACCGCATCCGCGTGCCGGAGGTGCGCGTCATCGACGCGAACGGCGAGATG
>Ga0123357_10004355_pt1 | contig 16596 bp, 13 predicted proteins | sample TergutEmb28metaG_FD_89873 | JGI IMG/M metagenome (GOLD analysis project Ga0123357, IMG submission 89873) | Embiratermes neotenicus P4 segment gut microbial communities from Petit-Saut dam, French Guiana - Emb289 P4 | ecosystem: Host-associated > Arthropoda: Insects > Digestive system > Gut ... | reverse complement strand
TGGGTGGGGGGGGGGGGGAGAAGCGAAATGTATAGGGGCTTTAGAGTTTAGGTTTTGAGCTTGAAATGGATGGAAGAGGAATCACATGTAGAGAAGATGCAGGCATATAGGGTGCAAAATTTAGTCTGGAAGCGAAGAAAACTTTGTAAAATGGGGCGTACATAGCAGATAATATTAAAATGGATCTTAAGGTCAGGCACAGAATGTGAACGGATGACCTAGGTCAGTGGAGTTCAGGATACAGTTGTAAAGGTGTCAACGAACTTTCGGGTTTCAGAAAAGGAGGGGAACATCTTGCCTACCTGAACCACCACTTGCTTACTTACTCCATAATGCAGAGTCCTTCTTGAGAAGCTAACTGGTTTGCAGTTTGTCAAGAAATTCCTCGCATTTCACGGAACCCGAAGGTTCATTACCGCACTCACAAGCGTCCGCCACCTCTCTCTATCCTGGGCCAGCCCAATCCAGTCCATATAACCACATTTGACCTCCTGGAGATCCATCCTAATATTATCCACCCATCTACGCCTAGGTCTCCCCATTGGTCTCTTTCCCTCCGGTTTCCCCACCAAGACCCTATACATCCCCCTCTTCTCACCCATACGCGCCACATGCCCAGTCCATCTCATTCTTCTCGATTTTATCACCCGCACAGTATTGGCCAATCCACCACTAGCTCCTTAAATTCTAAATAGTATATAAGTAATGCTACATTGAGTGTCAGTTATCCAAGCTCGTTTTGCGAGGCTATAAAGGAAATTGACTGCAAATAGTGATTACCCTGTTTACCATTTGTTATTTTGTGATGTGGCATTAAGATGTTATGGCGATTATATGGCGTTACAATATCCGTGCTATGGCTCAAGTGGTTAATCGTCGTCTTCCGCCTCTGCGGTCCGGGTTCTGTCCTAGGCCCATCCGCGTGTCATTTGTGGTGGACAAAGTGGCTCTGGGAAAGTTTTGTCTCCCAGTACTTCGGTGTTTCCCAGTCATCATCTTTCTAACAATTCTCATAGCTATAATTCTTTTATTTACCACCGATTCTGTGTAATCTGGCGATTGTCAAGGTCGTTAAATAAAACACCTCTTGTTCGTGCCTGACATGGCCGCCCACCATAGTAGTAACTACTGTTCTCGACTGACGAGAACATCTTGGACCTTGACAACGTCTGAAGGGTCCCTTTTTCTCCGGGTTGTCAATAAGGACAAACATACATACGGGGTCTGACAAAAACATAATTTTCATCATTTAACCGATCGTTTTCCACTCCTAGGCATTTCTCAGGTGTTAATTTTATCAGAAGCCCAAAGAAAAAATTCTGCACAACCTGACCAAATAGAACACAGCATAAAATAATTGTGTTAACTCGCGTGCAAAAATCCAAACTCAGTTGCACTTTAGCCCTCTGTATTTTGAACTGCAGTGCATCGGTTTCTGTTTGTGAACTTCTAACCGCCTAGCTTAACCAGTGCCACCGCTGTCAATGCCAAAGCCGTTCTCATGAGTCAACACCAGTACTAGTGCCTTTATATTTCGCGACAGTTATACTCTGGTACCTTTGAAGACAGGGCAGACATGATGGATAGACCCCCTGTTGACCTCATTTCGGAGGAACTATAGGATACCGTATTAATCAATACTTTGTATTTCGGTCTAAAATACAACTGTATGCAAATGACCGCCAGTGACGATGCTACACCTTTAGTATGTGTGTATAGACTTGGCTAAGCCTTATCAGGATCATACATTTTGTCAAACTGTAGATGCATATAAATTACCAGATTTAATAGGAACTAGGGCCTAGATGTTAATACGGATAATTTCCTCTGCCATGTAAGTTGTGGAACTTACGTAGGCATATGTATAAACCTAGTTTTAACCTAGAGTTTTTAACTTTAATACTTCAGGCACTGGCCAAAAAAAAGTTACGGTCGAATCTCCACAGCGCAAACCACTGCGAAGGTCAAATGCAATCTGCACAGTCAGTGCCTGTACATAGGTAATGAGCCTTGTATCAGGAAAGATAAAAATCGGGCGAAGAAATGTATAAAATGTAAAATGCTTGTATAATTGTAGAACTAAATGTTTCCAGTGTTTATATTTCTTGAACTTCACGTGATATTATTTGACAGTTCTTGTTCAGTTATTTTAGAGAGATGTACAGGGGTGCTGATAAGTCCTTAGCCCGACCAGGAGGGAAACAAGATAATGTTTCTGTCAGAATTGCGTGAATTTCCTTCGGCGCCTTGCCTTGAAGGAAAAGAAACTTGATGACAGCTCGCGTCTCGATTTTGTTGAAATCGCGCACGTCCCTGACATGCTTCCGCGCTTGTTTCCTTCCTGGTCGGGCTAAAGACTTATCAGCACGCCGGTACGTTGCTAATGAATGTACGCGTATGTGACGGAATGTAATTCCGCGCTTTGCGCACTTCTTACAGGCCGGATGGCATTTCGTATTTCAAGTGGACACAAATAGTGCACTCATGTATCATAGGATTTATTACTGTTGATACTGGAGGTCATACATTGGTCACCAACGAACGTAACGGTGCTAGAAGTGCTCAGAAGCCTATATTGTATGAATAATTTTATTGGGACTGCTGTTAGGAATAACTGAAAATGTGCATCTGAAATTGAACTTTCGATAAGAGGTTGATATTTGTATGACCGTTATTCCTTATGTCAGAACATCTCCCTGCTCTTTAGGTCATTGACTTGAAGTGAAGTGAGTCGGCTGCATCAGCAAGTACACTTGACTTACTATTGACGATGGAAATCGTATAGAGGAAGACCAAATGAAGGACTTGTTTGAACTACAACGTGTTGATGCAAGACATTCAAGATTTTTTTTACTCCCCCATAGACGAGCATGGTGAAGCCACAAATATGCTAATGAGATCATCTCATACATACATGAGCTTCTCTGTAGCAGCAGGTGGCGAGCTCCGAAGACCTGTCTACGTATGTCGATCTGATGCCTAGGGCCAGCTGAGAGATTCCACGGGTCATCGTCTTCGGCACTCGACTGGGCTTCTGCTACATGTTTTGGTGTTGTCGAAGGTGGGGGGAGAGGAGCTGTTAGGCACTGGCATGTGTAATCACTGCATGAATTCGTCTTCAGAATTTTTGCACGGTTCTGACACTGCTTCTCTGAAATTAATCGAAGAGCCGATTAATTATATTTCAGAAACGTCTCTTTACTTCATAGTCGATTGACTTCAGTTGACGGAGTAGAATTTGGTGGTTTAATCAGTAGGCTAATCGCTGCAAATACTTGAACCGTGTCTTCCCCATTAACAGACTAAATCCGCATGATACTTTGTTTACAAATGACACATTTATTATAAACAGGCGTCATTATTACGTACGACGTAGTTTCCACATACGGGAGGCGTCTTTAAATGTGACTTACTGAAGTTATGGAAAGAAGTCCCGTGGCTGGTGGTAATGAGAGCACTAGAGGCTCCCCCTCCATCTCTGTCTACTATTTTGTCCCCTCTGACCTCTAACATCCAGCCCAAAGTGCTTGTCGCTGTTTAAGTATATCGGGTAGTTACCATTACCGATATTAAAGAGAAAGGTAAAGCTTCACAACTGCAGTGGAATATAGGGATATAGGCCAAGCTGATGGAGGAAATGAAATAGCTCGAAGGACGTATACATGATGTTGAAAAATGGAACTTGTTTCCGTGGCCTTAGTGTAGCTACTTAGCTGACAACTTGAGGGGGCGGTGGGGAGAGAGGAGGTTAAGGGAACTTACGCCTGCTTAAGCTTTTTCTTTGGCCTGGACATAGGCCAAATGACTACACTGTGCATTTTACCTGTCAGTAATTCTGCCGAGTGTATGAGAAAATTACTGAAGAAACGTGTGTAATGTAACTGTGGTTACTTATGGGATAACTGCTAGGCGAAGCTGAATAGAAATTCAGGCAATAAGCCCTGTAGATGGTCATTATGTGTGGAGAACAGCGTTCATAGGTTTACCGCTCTAAACATGGTTCAATCTCGCAACAGGAAAGGAATTACTAAACCTATAATGACGCTTGTATTCTTTACACAGTCATGATTTTAAAATGATAGACTTAAAAGTGCACGAACTGACGTATAACAGGTAGGGAAAGATGGAGTGCGGCAACAACAGAAAGCGATCCCAATGGAAAATGAACGTAATCTCTTGAAATTTATATAATGCCTCACGATCAGCTTTTTGGTAAGAGGAGGGGTACGGTTTCTCCACTAGCTTCAACCAATGGAAAGGTTAGATGACTGACGTAACACGTCATTATCTTACAAAGTTGTATCGTAGTGTGTTTGTGCTTCCCACCCCTCCGCTTCTCTTTGCCACCCACTCAACTTGATGACTCCTGATCCTTCGGCTAGTACATAAGAAAGCCAGGCACTCCCACACTCATCTCAGACATGATGCCTTATGGCTTGTGATAGGCCGACAGTTGCTTTGCTGTTTCAATAGTTGGGGTTGTCGAGGGCGGTGGGGGGTGGCTAGCTTGCAGACGAATGAAACCTGCCGGTCCGACATTCCCGCGGCACAGCAAAAGATATAAAAATGGAACACACAAAAGACGGTGGAGGAATCCCTAAAACAGGGGTGAAAACCCTGTACTAATGACGAGGTTAAAATTTGGACAAATATTTTATTCCTTCCATGATTCTAAAACTGTCGGTCTGCCTTCCCCTGCCATTTACCGTATATTCTCGAATCCAACCCGCACCCTTTTTACAGTTTCAGAGGGCTAAGAAAATCAGATGCGGATTAGATTCGCGGTCGTGAGCCGGATTTTGGAAAAATGGTAGAACCGCTTTACGTGCCGTAAGAACAATACAATACAATAATTTGTTATGTTATTTATTATTTATAATATTATATAATATTTATAATTTATTATTCATCAGACTCGCCGTCATCACTCATAACTGAATCGTTATCCGTCACCCAGTCACTACCATCTTTATCTACACCATCGTCCTCCTATAGGTGCGGATTAGAACCGCGAACTAACATTTTTTCGTTTAAGAAATCGGCAAAAACTAGTGCGGATTAGGTTCGGGTGCGGATTAGATTCGAGAACATACGGTAGTTCATCAGCTTCTTCCTTTCGTTTGTCATTCCTATTCTGAATGAGAAATGTGTTAGGTAACACAAGAATCGACCAACTTTTCTCTACATTCTTATTTCGTTTCCTAAATCTCTCTCCCATTCCTCATCCCCTTATCCCTGTTTTCTTTCTTCATATGATGGAACACACGTCAGTTTCCAAGCATCTTTTTTTCCCGTCTTCCTCCGTCTCTTGTCTGCTTTTTCACCCTTTCCGTCCATTCCCTCCAGATGACAAAGACCAAACAAACCAGCTGAAGTCATCGGGCAAAGATCGAGACGTGTTCGAGCCAGAAACAGACACTGTGACGATAGAGCGATAAGGCGGTCGAAAGGAAGGTTGTCGGTGATGAACTATTGCTTAAGCTGAAGACGTGACGGCCTGGCCCTCGAGGCGACCTCGGTGGTCACCCGCGAAGAACTAACTCTTCATGTGAGAAAAGGATGGACGATTGAGGCAGTAGATGATGAGGATGCCGGGTGGTGGTTTGGAATGATTTGAACCAGAAAGAAAATGTTCGTGGGTTGAGGATTGGTTCTTCTGTGCGATTGAGTCGGCAGATAATGGCAGGCAGAGAAGCCGTCACGAACACAGAGTTACTTCGGCGGAAGGAAGGGTAAAAAAGACTTGAAACAAACCTTTCTTCCCCTCAAGGTGTTACACAGACAGCCATGAAAAATAATGCAGAGTTGAGAGATATTGGACTGGGCCAGGCCATATGGACCAAGCCGCTTGTCGGGCTAAATTTGAGATGGGTGGATTGATGGCCAAGCTAGAACAGTGTTATTATGCGGACGAATGTTCGGTAAGGTTACGTACATTTTGCACGCTGTATGATTCAGTCAGTAGGTCTGTGTTATGAACACAAGTTCTATGAGATCCCTGTCCTAACGCTTCTCGAGGTCTTGCATAATGTCGCGTGCAAAGTGCCAATAAATCTTCACTTCCAGTTCAGAGATAAGTATCTGTTTAAAACATTTTTATTTCGCCTGAATTAAGGGCGTTTGAAGTCACTCGAGAAAGTTAAATTATAATAAATTATTATTATTATTGTTGTGACAGCCATTATTATTATTCTTATTATTGTGACAACCGTTAGTATTACTATTTAGGTGGTGGTGATGGTTCAATGTGTCTCCTGTAATTTACGTCATTACTAAGCATAGAAAACTGCAAATCCAATGCTTATTAGCTTACTCTTCTACACGCGGTTCGGATCATCTCGCATTTGGTCTTCCTATCTATCTCTCTCCCTAACTAATCAAATCCGATTATACGCCGGTTCATTCAATTCAATCTTGCCAAAATCTCTCCCCCTAGCATGTGCTTTAAATGTCCATCTGTTCGGTTGCCCCAATGATCGCCATTCTGTACACAGATTAAGATTCAATTTCTCCAGCGACATAAGGATTTATTTTATTTGTAATTCAACCGATCAAAACTTTTCTGGTTTAAGTACTGATATAACAGGTGTAAGAAAACCGCGTATGTATGTCATATTACGTTATTAGTTTCGCCGTGTTGTCTACATGCCTTGGAACTTAGACACGGGTAATATTCCAGACACTTGCATAACCAGTAATCTTCACTTAAGGCAAGAGAGGGAACCACGCCTTCCTACAAAACACAAACACAGAATTTATTTACGTTATTCTTTAATCCGTATTTTCTTTCCTAAGTATTTCAAAAGACTTTTTAATTAATTTGTTTGCCTATTTTGTTTCATTTGTTTTTAAAAACATTACATCATTGAATAATTAATAGAACATGGTAAAGTTTTATTTCATGTTTTCAATTAAGATTAATTGAACAATGTTATAACTAAGAATTTGAAGTTAAGTGGCTCACTGCATAATCAAATTTCTCGTCATTACAGTCCTTCGCCCTACGTCGTTTACCAGCGGACTATTTCAGGAACGGAATCAGCTGCCGAACTGTGCATCTGATGTAGTCCATATTACAATAATGCATGTAAATTTAAAACACTGGAAATTTTTTATTTACGTCCCGTGGTTTCTTTATCCATTTCATCTCTCTTCTAACGGCAATATGAATGGGGGTTTGCATACAAATGACGAAAGGTAGTTTCTGGAAAAATTATATCAACGTTTAACGATGCAACTAGGCTCATCCCTTCAGTCTGCCTTACTTTGTTTAATATTCCTTCGGATAACACGGCCGGCCATTTTTGTGTTGGTTCGTCCAACCAGGCGCATCACATCCGCATGATGGCGATGATAATGATCGTGGTAATGGTAGAGTTGCACCTTGGGGTATGCGATTAGCTTCGTGGCTCGTCGTGTCTCGAACAGGATTGCCAACGGAGGAGGCGGTCGTATTCAGTGACGTAAGAACATGGCGGAGAATACCACACACCAATCATGATTTAAGTTCTTATAATAAAAACCAACGAGGTGCACTACTTCCAAAGTTTATCCTGGTATAGAACTCTACATGTTTCGGACAGGTTTACTGTCCATCATCAGGAGCCCAGTACTGTATACACAGCAAAAGACATTTGTCATACAGGTTATGCTGACTGTATGCTAGCAGGTGTATGCGGTATTGGGCTCCTGATGATGGACAGTAAATCTGTCTGAAACTTGTAGAGTTCTACCAGAATAAATTTGAGAAGTAGCGCATCTCGTTGGTTTTTATTATAAGAATGTATCACGTTGCACGGCCCTCTGAATGTCAAATTCGTGATTTAAGTGAGCCAGTTTTATCGTGATGGAATAATGTTTGGAATACAATTCACGTGTACGCTGGTATTTAAATAAAGTCCATTCCACTTCCTACATGACTTACTGCATCTTTTAATTATCACATCATCTTGCTTTCCATCTGTCTACATAAACGTAGGTTTTGTGCTTATTATTATTCTTGAAACTCCTAAGATATGGCTGCCTGTTTGCAGACCGAGACACATGAATGTTTTGCATCGAACATTTGTAATTGTAATAAAATTACGTTTAATTTGACCTCCTTTTCTCACTGATAAGAATGAGGATTTTGAAATTACCAAAATTTAGAGCTGGAATGAATGCAACGTGTGTGCTAGTGTTGTGAGTTGCATTGTTATGTTGGTATAAATGAAGTTGCTGATTTATTTGTGTTGAGGACCAAGTCTGTTAATGCCTAAGGGGGGTGGATTATGAAACAGAAGCCAATAATCGCTTTTCGCAAACGTTTTGCGAATGCGCCTAAAAAATGTGGACCCGTCAATGCGTGAATCTTGTATACGGATAATAAATATTAAGTACAAACTTATTTGCAAGTTTGTCCTAAGATAGCGTAACTAATATTTGTGACGCTCAGGATAATATATGAGACCATAAAGCAACCCACCTGTATATGCTTTTGGCGGTTTGTCAGTAGAGCTGTGAAATTATTTCATATATTGCTCTGTTCGTAAGGAAATGATTCTTGTCTGTAGGCTGAGACGTAATTCATTAATGTACGAAGATCGTTTTGAATTATTTGAAAACATATTTCTTTTATTTTCATCTGAATGATGGAGATTGCTGTGTCTGATTCCAAACGCTGGAGATATCTTGCTTTAAAACCAGCATGTTGTGACATTGTTACTCTACGTTTTAAAAGAATCCTTCACGAAAGCCTATCATTTTGTTTGAACTGAACTATCCTTCTGAAGCTGCTCTCCTTTTCGTTCCTTATTGCATTCACAAAATGTAAACGATACCTTTGTTATGAATCGTACGGAAATATTTGGGGCATTTTAAGCGGTGAAGAAAGGACTGTCAAATGAGATGCACTGCTGCGAGTTATCAAGAAAACTCTATAGGCTTTTAGACATTAATTTTTATTTTAGGGTGGGTATATGAAGAGTTGTAACAATTACCAATACACTTCACATGTAATGTGAATACAGTAATCCGGGTGTTACGAAAAATGATCTTTTACGTGTACTTAAGTTTGCTGGTGACCTAGACAACACAGTTCTTCCATTTTGGATCAATGTATAAACACCGTGATAAATTAACTTGAATATTCATACACTTCAGTTAGAAGCTATAATTTTACTAATTTTGAGGTAAAATAGAGCTCTATACGTTTGCTTCTGACCTAGAGCTCATTTTTAGGCGCGTTCGCAAAATAGCAAAAAAAAAAAAACTATTAGGTTTGTCATGTCTGTCCGTCCGCATGGACATATCGGTTCCCACTTAACAGACTTTCATGAAATTTGATATTGGAAATTTTTTTTTTTTAATCTGCTGTGAAAATTCAAGTTTTACTAAAATCTGGCAAGACTAACGCACACTGTACATGAATACCAATATACATTTTTGATCATATCTCGTTCAGTTATTCTTAGAGAAACGTTACAAACAAAAGTTGTAGAGAAAAAAAAAAGCACATTTTATGTTCAATATTTTGTTTTTCCGAAAATCGTGCCGCTTATGAGACTGAGGAAAAATCTGTGGTGTCGAAAAGAGCACAGATGAAAAACGGTTCGTGCGCATTTCCTACAGGATACCTAAGGCTACAAACACGCTCAGAATATGTAATACTTATTGTTTTTCCACTTCAACAATTGTTGAACAAACACTCCTCAGTGTTATGTTATCTGTACAATACCTGTCTTGTTAACAGGTGATTTTGATCCCCTCTGCAATTTGATGATTTTTCGGCTTTGTTAATCAAGTTTTGTTTTTCTTTTTTCCCCCGGTCTACGGAGCGAAATCAAGTGTAGTACAAAACTCAGGTTCTCCCAAGAATGGAGACTACTGTGTTAAATTGTAGAGGTCTCACGTAAAGGGTCCTGCCTCACATTTCCGGATTTTGTTCGTCACTGTTTTCTGTTTATTTTACTACACTATCTCCAACCATATGTCTTAGAATGATAGGATGACTACTGAACGATGAATTGGAAGGGATTTGGAAGGATATGATAGAAAATTGTCAGTAAGGATATGCCGTTTCTCGGCCAATACTCAAAGGGGGAACCAAACACACTTCCGAAGTATTAGGGATTGAGAAAACTTAGTCTGCCTTTCGCACTTATTTGAAGACTCTGTGGACACAAGTGGATGTACAGCTTGTCACTATAGGAGACATTTCCATTGAATTGCAAATCTCTGTGCACTGTTGAGGCAGAAGAGCTGGAATAGGCATTTTATTTTATGGAAGGTTACACATTGCCAAGGTTCCGGTGACAAGCATGGATCAGGCGGTCGCAATGGGGCCGTCTCGTGGTCTCGTAAAACAAGCGATTTCTCTTTCTCCTTCGCTCTGTCTTGCTGTTTTTATTTGGTTCTTGACTGCGTAATGGTTTAAAGTAGTCAAGAGGAGGGCAACGATGTCTTTCTACCGTTGGCAGTTTAGGGCCGCGCGTATTCAGTCTCTTGTGTTGACTTCAGCATTTCAATCGCTGTGTTTTGAGAGGCGCCGGCCAATTTGGGAGCCAACTTGCAGGCCGTTGTTATGTCATACTCTGTATGGTAACTGTGTAGCGCTATTACTAAACCTTCCACAGCAATTTGTTTATCAATCTTTGTTTCACTATTGTACGATGGATCTGTGTTCGTGACTGGAGGGTTAGGATAGGCCTGCTGGTTTACATACACGGCAGTCCCGTCTCAGAGCAATAAATCAGATTCATTCATTGTAAGACATCTGTCACTGTTCAGGTTGTACAGACGCGCGGTTTTAACAATTTCTTTTGCGATGTTCACTCAGTCACTCAACTGCTTTTAAGGAAGTAAGAGGTAAGCTTGTAATTTGACAGAACCTTTCACGTAATCTTTAATTTTCTTATTTCATGAACTTGAAGAAACTGCATTCCATATCCCAACCATCTACAGACTCACAGTCACTTACTTTTGGGATTCGACGGTTTCTGAATTTGTTTTATTTATGTGGTTACGAAAGACGTTTTTAATTCAAGGTGGGAATAATTTGTCACGCCAGCAATGTGGTTGTAGCCCTGCATTTATTTAAAATCGGCATAAATTGTCAGTAATTCTGGCTTAATTAATAGACGTAGGCTTAGTAATGCTACATTCATGGACTTTGTACAGTGTCTGGGATAGCTCAGGTGATATAGTGCCTGACGGCGGTCTGGACGACAGAGGATTCGAGGTTCCTGGAGGAACAAGGGATGGTTTATCTCTTCTCCAGCGCATCCAGACTCACTTTCGGACCTACCCAGTCTCCTGTTCAGAAGGTATTGGGTGATTATAGTGTTAACCTGCCGGCCGAGGTTATGAATGCGTGGAACTCAACCTCCACTCCTCGTTTGCATTTATGGCGTGGATTTTAAGGTACAGGACATCTTTGCGTTTAGTGTACCTAATACTTCGGAATGGAACGCAACCTTTCAGGAAAGGGAAACAAATTTTATTTCTAAAACTTTGGGTTCTGTGCAGAAAAATAGAAAACGGAAAAAGCTTAGCAATCCGGGGTGCTGTGTTGTGAAATATGAGAGTCAAGTTATGGAACATTTTTATTGCTTGTTTTAGTTTGCTCTATGCATACGAAATCTCTGTTCTAATAATAAGACAGGCACAGTGGGAACTGTGCCACTAAACAGCGACGGGCCCTCTTCCTAATGGAGTGTAGGGAGTTAATGAAGATATCCGTTTTCATTGTCGTCATGTTGGCCAATCCGTTTATAAGGTTCAGTAGTCAGAGCATGCAGTGACAGGCAGATCAGCAAGCAATGTCAGTCAGGCACCAATGCTGCTAGCCATTTCACAGTAAAGCAAACAGCTGACAGTAAAATTCAGTGGGGTGGGGTGGGATAGGGTTGGGTGAGGATATATAACAAAATATGTTCAATTTGGGTCAGCTTGGTCAGTATAAGTGATGCTTCGCCCTACGAAAACCTTCCTCAGGCGCGTTCTTAAAATATGTGTGTCTGTCTGTCTGTGTCCGTCCACATGGGAACAACTCGGTTCTCATTGGACAGATTGTCATGAAATTTTAAATCTAAATATTTGGGTTGTTAATTGACAAGGATGAAACTATAATTATTCGGAAAAAACCTCGCTTCCATTGCCGTATATCCCACATGTACTGCTCTGGGTTTGAACCCGGTACCTCGCAGTAACTAAATGAAGAACCAGTGTAGTTGTTGTACAGATGTTTGGACATGTTTTCCGAATGTCTGTAGATTTGAGAAGCTCTGAAGCTGTTTAAATCCCAAGGATAGGTTAACTCTAGACAGTTCTAAAGTATGTCAGATGTATGCAAATATTAGGCTGGGGTAAATCTTATTTATGTAATATTTCTCGATGACCACAGTCAGTTTAATACTTTGGAGTAAGTGGTTGATCTGTATGATAAACAAAATGTTATCATTAAAAAAGCATACTGGTTAAATAGTCTATATTCAAGCCCGGCGTATTCGTGTAACTGCAGTATTTTAAACGGTTGGAAAAATAAGTGTAGTTACTTGTAATCTTTGATTTCTAAAGTAAGATTTCTTTTAAACCATGTGTACTGAAATTATAATTCTGTGGTAATAAACAAGTACTCTCATTTAGACGGACGGAAAGTAGCAGAGAGCCTTGTGCCCACAAGAGTACTTTTGAAATATGTAGTGTTTTGGAATGCATTATCGGCCGAACTTTTTCGATGGTAAATGGAGATTATAAGGAAGCAACGTCGATCTGTGTCCACATACCACGTCACAAGAAAGAAGGAGAAGTCGTAGCAAACCTTGTTGTATTATTGGCTTTTCAAACATCACCCCTTCTAAACGCTGCAATTCTATAGCAGGCCATAGTAGTAGCTTCCCTTAATCCTATTTTGCATTCTCCCCCTTTAACTTAACCCCTCCGCCCCTCCACCATTGCAACTGTTATCCTTTTTTGGAGGGTGTGTGTGTATGTCTGTGTGTGTTATGTGAGTCATTTTCTCCAACCCCTTACTATGCTACCGAACCCCCATTCTTTCCTATGCATACAAACACACATTGAGAGCCATTAGGCCACCCGCAGGATTGCATAGTGAAATTACTGCTCTTGCGTTGCGCAACGTAGGGTAGGAATACTGTCTGTGTGGCGGGTGACGGCATCATCACTACAGGAGTCTGTTTTGTTGGGGGTCCAGAAAACAACATAGATCTGGAGGTGAGCGGGTGGGGGGTGGGTGGTGATGCAATTGATCAGCTGCTGTCACTTACAGGAGGAAACGTGCCAATCACAGCCCTCTGTGTTTCTCCAGTTGCTGTTGATTCTACGTTTTGCTATATGACTTACATTCGTAATAATTGCAGCTATACTGTAGTTTGAAAGACAATTATTTTACATGGATCTGATGATTGTCATGAATTTTTTTTACGTAATGTTACAAGAAAAAACTGTACCAATGCACTCTTTGAAAGAATGTGTGGGAGTGGAGGTATTGCTCCACTAACTTCTATCCTCTGCTCTAGATGTAGGTAAGTGTTCAGCTTCAGGCCCTAGTTGCTTTACCCTCCGGAGAAGAATCAGTTGAGTAGGAGGCTGGGTGGGCCCCACGGTCAGTCCGAGGGCTTTAGAGATGACAAAATTATTTTTTACACTTGCCTGTACGTTGGACTTCCCAGATATGGCCGAGACTTTGTACCGCCTATTTTTATCTAGTGCGTATGTGTGTGTTTCTTTTGTGGTTAGATGCACGTATGATTTGATACTAGAGCCTTATATAAGACATTAATAGATAGAAGACTTATCAGAGGTTACCGATAAAATAAGATAACCTTATATGGCTAATCACCCAGCCTCCTGTAAAATGGGTACCGCGTCTTTCCCGGGGGTAAAGTGCAGCCGGGGCGTGCTGCTGACCACCTACCCCCTTCTAGTGCCGCTGTCATGGAAGAGTAGAGCTATACCTCTACCCTATCCACCCTTTGGGCCACACCGGGCCTGTAATGGGAACACTTCACTTTTACTTTTATATGGCTAATGGGGGCACGCGGTGGCACAGTTGGTTTAGGCACTTCGCTACAAGCCGCAAGTTGGAGGGTTCGATTCCCGATGGTGTCATTTAAATTTTTTATTGACATAATCCTTCCGGCCGCACTATGGCCCTGGGGTTGACTCAGCGCCTAACAGAAATGAGTACCAGGAATATGTCCTGGGGGGTAAAGGCGGCCGGTGCATAGGACTGACAATCTTACTACCTTTATGTGCCATTTGTCTTGAACTCTGGAACCCTCAGGGCCTGTCCAGGCCTGTAAAGGGATTGCTTTACCTTTATATGGCTAATACCTCTAAAATACAGTGGGTTATGCTAGTTTTGCCTAGAGAGGGCGCCCTCGTTATCCTACGTGTATAAACAAATTTATTAGCTACTTTGATGTTAGACCCATTCGGCTCGGTTGCTGCAACTGATCCAATAGCCGGCTGTTTGAACGTTCTGCTGTACCGAGCAGACGTGAACGCCTTTAAACTGCTGTGCATAAATCGTCTCTACCCGAACATGCACTATCAGCGAAGAGTAAATAAATCACAAGCATTCTGGTCCTGTTTTACTATCGATCTTCGCTCGAAAGTTGAAGGGGAGGGGATAACTGTTATTCCGTACACATGGATTCGTCTAGTAGCAATGAATTTCTAAATCACGATGCAGAAATGTGCGGGGGGGAAAAAAAGACGCGTTGAAACTGCATGTCGCTGAAGCAGCTGACAACTTCCGATTAGAGACCACGAAAACACGTGTCCCTGTTCGCGCTAGTTCAGAGGTGCACACGCGATCTGTGACACCGGACATTCTACCTGTTTTAAACACAGCTGCTCGTTCGTAACAGTCCCGTCACGCCATGGTCACTGTGATCGACAGTTCTGGGATTCAATTCGCCGTGTCTCGAGACCTTGCTACTAATTCCAAAGCGACTCTACCATACTCGTATAAAATGTGGGTAGTCCTATGTCATGATTTTTTAATACTGTAAGTCGTTTGCTGTTGATAACATGTCCTAACGCGTTTTATGATTTAAATATTGTTTCTATATTAGACCGTTTTGAAATAGAGATTGTAGTGTCCTTTCCCATGACATTTTTAGTTTGATACAACTGTCGTCAATTTCTTCAGTGGGTCGATATTTCATAATGAAGTATGCTTTTTAAAGGAGTAACTTTTCAACAGGAACTGCGTTTCTCAGTAAAAACTTAACGTTGTGAACAACCGACTGTTTTCTTTAATGCACTTTTTCCAATTGTCAGTTACGTTTTGCCAATGAATTCACTTTTTATCAGGGGTTAGGTTGTCTGCGAGTTCGGGTCTAGACTTTAGTAACTGCATGCAGTAGCAGAGTCCTTCTTACGAAACCCAATGTTCCAAAAAATTACCAGTCGCTTGATGAATCCGATTGTTCGTTACGTTGCTCACAGTAGCCCACATTCCGTTCAGTTCCTGGGCCTGGCATTCAACACTATCACACACTACACCAATAGAACTCATCTGAATACACCCATCGTCTCTGCATCTATGCCTGGCTTTCACAAGTGTTTTCTTCCCTGTAGGTCGTCGTGTCCCAATTTTGTTTGCACTTGTCTTCCTCTCACCGTGCTACATGCCGCATCCATCTCATCTTTCTTAATCAGATAACTGTAACAACATTTATATTATGATAGTTTTTGTGAAGCTCATGGCTGTGCGATTTGACCTTGACGTTCATCTGCGCTGCACAAAAGACCACGAAGATGCGAAGTTACGCTGAAAAACCCCCTAGTTGAAATTCTTGGCAAAGAGATTCGTCCTTTTGTTTGTATTCGTGACGGATGTGGAGAACGTCCATGTTTTGTCGAATATGTAATGAGGCGTCTTTCGCAAAGGCCATTGCGACCGGAGCATGATGCTGGCTGGTCCAAGATTAAGAATGAGGGAAATTTGACGTCCACTACATATTATAATGCTGTGGAATCGAGAATATCTGTACTGTGACTCAAGTCCGTCTCTTTGGATAGCCTGTACAGTTACTGAGAGTTTGCGTGACGGCGTGTCGTCAGTACTCAGACTGCCTGACATTAAAGGGTAAGTTTGTAAGTGGATAGCGTTGCATATTGCCAGTGTTTCTTGATCAGGTTACAGAAATAAAAACAACAAAATACACATTGTTGAGGAAAAATTATCTGATTATCTATAATTAGTCTGCTACATGTTTCGACCCCCTTAGGACATTGTCAAGGAGAGTCAATTAATTACGGAGATAAGTGTATAAAGATACACTACTGCATAGCTTTGTAAACAAACCACTCGTGTATGTAGAAATACGAAAATATGGAATGTTAACAAAATAAGTTAGTTATTGACCAGTTGAAGAACAAAAGACCAATTTGATGTCACTTGCTATTTTTTTTTTTTTTTACTTCTTATGTGGTAACATGTTTCGGACATTAATATATCCATTATCAGGAGCTTGCGACTATTCTGTTGAACTACCACATTGGTCGTATTGTTCTTGGTTCGATGTGTGTTGGAGTTTCGGTGTGGTTGGGTTGGAATGGTAACCGTGTTGAAGGCTTATTTCA
>Ga0123357_10004354_pt1 | contig 16598 bp, 7 predicted proteins | sample TergutEmb28metaG_FD_89873 | JGI IMG/M metagenome (GOLD analysis project Ga0123357, IMG submission 89873) | Embiratermes neotenicus P4 segment gut microbial communities from Petit-Saut dam, French Guiana - Emb289 P4 | ecosystem: Host-associated > Arthropoda: Insects > Digestive system > Gut ... | reverse complement strand
TGTTGAGACAGTGTCAATAATCAACATCCACTATTGACAATAAATCATCTATATTGTTGCATCTTGTTGGTTTTCTTTCCTCACGCTTTACTCACAATGCACGGTCACAGGAACATAAAGCTTCCTTGTGCTGTGCAGGTGGCCAAATCAGATAAACTCAAAGTGATCAGGGCGACTGCTGGATGTGTAGCACCAGCAACTGCTGTGTTGTGAATGGAATGAAGTAGGTTACTGGCTATACTTTGTCATGCCGCTTGAAGATTTGCTTACCGAAATATTTTAATTACAATTCAGGGCAAGGTTTCTTTTCAGCGCGTTTAAAGAATATGAAAATACGGCCTACTAAAGCCACGTCGTAATTTTTCCAGCACACTAACACTTTAACACTCTCTCCAACCAACTGAATTTTTCCCTTTATACATACAAACTTTAGTGAACTCGCGTATTTTCCTCAAACAACAGGAGGAAGGAAGTATATCTGTTGCATGTGTACGAACGTAAGATAAATTCATGACGGTTCAATGTTAGGACAAATATATTCACTTGTTCCAAAATTTCTTACCGTTATTTTCAGTCAATTTCGAAAGAATGGGTCAAAGTTACAGGAAGTAAAGTAAGTCAGATTTTAATATCTCAATGTTTTAAAACGCCAATTTAGAATTGCATCCCATTTCGCTTTACGTTTCCTACAACAAATTTTTTTCTCCTGCAGCGAACATGTCGGTTCAACGTGCGTACAAAACAGCTAGCAAAAATCGACATGCTATTCAGGCTTTTGGCAGTAACCCAAAGAAGGAATCTGTTCGCAGATTAACCTTGTTCGTTTATCCATCAACGGACCAACGTCGATCCTGGAACAAATTGCTACAAGTCTATATGGTTATAGCACCAAGGGTCCATAAACATTCCAAAAATCAAGCAGTAACATTAAAATTCTATATATCAGAAGGAATGGTTGCTCTTTGTTTATTAATTTTGTGAATAATTAATGGCCCACCAAGTAGTCTTTGTTGAATCGTTCGTGGTTACTTCGTTTATCAATAAATCTCTGGTCCCGTCTGAATTCAAAAATAATCACGAGAGCATATCCTGAACCCTATTTAGTCCACAAATTCCTACGTTATATGTCTAGTTCCGTTTCACCATTTCCCCATCTATCCATCTATGCCAACTACCATTCGGTCCGGCATCTTTCGTCTTCCTGTTTGCTACGGAAGAATCTACAGATTATAATACAGGAAATTTAACTGTACCTCTTGTTTATTTATCCTTGAAACATTGTCTTCAACATTAAGTGAGGAACAAAGACTGAGGGTTTTCGAATGCAGGGTGGTGAGTAAGATATTTGGGCCTATGACAGATAAAGTAACGGGAGGATGGAAAAAATTACATAATGAGCAGCTTCATGTTTGAAATCTCATCAAATGTCATTATGATGAACTAATCAAGGAGAATGAAATGTGCGAGCAGGCATGTGGTACGTTTGAAGAAAAGCGAAATGCCTGCAGAATTGAGCGAGGAAACCTGGAAACCTGGGCATAAGTGGGAGTATAATACTAAACTACATCTGAAAGTAATAGGATAGAAGGGCGTGGAATGAACTGATGTGCTCAGGAAAGGGAAAGTGGAGGAGTCTTTTAAAAACAGTAATGAGCCTTCGGGTCCCATAAAATGTAAAAAATTTCTCTCATACCTGCTGAAACACCAGCTTCTCAACAAAGAAACTTCCGTGGCTTTAGGCTTCTATCTATGCACAATTCTCCTAAATAGCTTCTTCGCTTAATGTCTACAAACCAACCTTTTGTAAGTTTAAATGTCTGCAGAGTATATGCATTCAAATTGTACAAATATTCAAACTGATAGATGTTCCATCCCTCAGAAAAGTAAAGCTTTCAATAGCTTTCAGTTCTCATATTCCTTGAACGCAATTTGTTATCAGTATGACAGTTTATCATGTAACAATTGTTGAGGTATAAAAGGTCCCAACTATATCGGTTGTTTATACAGTACGCACGGATTCCACGAAGGTTACAGATGACGGTTAAATACAGTTATGCATAAGCCCCATATCAAAGGAAGGATATTTTGTTTAGCAGTGTAACGTAATTACAAAGCCCTTTTTAAAACGTGAGTCATTATGTTTTTAGTTTTTGACTGTGACCAAAAAGCTCGCGGCTAAATTCTGCTGCTGACATCACAATAGGCTGGATTATATTGGCTGGTTGTTTTGAACAAAGGAGGCTTTTTCTCCCCTCAATGGCCAGTCTTTCAAGGCACATATATTTACATCGAACAGTAACGAAGCTTGTACAGGCTAACGCGTGCAAATAGTGTGCACAGTATCCATCGGAAGGGCTTCTTTGCTAATTTTCCATCTCAACTCCTGAAGATATAGGAGACGTGTTTTCCTTTTTTTGTGGAGGAAAGCAAGGAGACGTGCTGAGAGAGAGGAAGCCATTCCTTTTTGGCAGCACTTGGCTGCAGAAAGCACTTTCCTGCATTTTTTGTTCCATCCATCCGTCCGTCAACACGATAATTCATGGATGTTTGGGCCAATTAGTTTCCAATTACTGCTTCAAACTTAGTCTAGACGAGAAAGTACATGTTACAGTTACTCGGGAAACTTCACAATTCACAAGATATTACGGGAATTCAAAACAAACATTGAATGTCTAACAAGAAATATTAACGTGTTAAAATTAATTACCGCTATAACACAAATCCACAGACAAAAACTACGCTGTTTGATTAATTTAAACCATCCTTAGCATCTACAGAAGTTACTCTCACTACAGATTTTGCCAGCTTTATAAAGCTACACGGGCAAATTCTGATATCCGTACTCAAGTTTTGGACTCTTATGTAGATGACAGGATAATTATAAATTTCCTATGTAAGGCACCATATTGCTTCGCGTGAGTGAAGTAAACTGCAGGCTTTTGCAGACTCTTTAGGGCTTCAGTTAATACTAACCTAAATGTAAATTAAGGCCAGGACAAAAGAGTCGCAGATATAAAGAGAGAGAAAAGGAGATTTTCTATAAGAGAAGAGACAGCAAGGCAAAGTCATAACTGAGTGGCAAGAGGACGATATATAATTCAGACTTTCTCATGCGGTTAGCCATGGTTACTTCATACTGTACAAGGCTTTTCGTTGGGGAACAAAATGATGTAAGGATGCAATAATTAAGGCCCATAAACTGCAAGATGTTACATTATTACAAGTCATTATCTAACAGGTATATTTGACAACAACCCATCAGTAAACGAAATCTAAAATTGGATTAGCATATCGTCCCGTTACATCATGTTCGCTTTGTTGTCGATTTATTATGCCGAGCGATGCAAGATAAGCATTGCAGACCATTCTACGTCCCAAGCAATGGGACAGCAGACTGGAATTCCTTTTGATGCATTGGGATTTGTAGGCATTTGTCTTTTTTAGATGGACGCAGAAAGCGACCTGACCGTACACTGATCTTTCTCTAGCCTCAATGTACAGAAGATAAAATGATACTCGTATCAAGTTTCCAAAATATTACTCACTGTATGCAAGACTGGTACATATTTCATTGCTTCTTGTCTGGACTTCGATAACGGATGACTTGATTTCTTTTGGTTTTTCCTTGGTAGCTCCAGAAATTCCTACCCACCACATTTTCCTTGCTCCTTCCTTCCAGTACAGAATTAATTGACCATCTGACCATTGCCGATATGCAAGCTACTGACACTGCCATTACATCGCACTCACCAGTAAAGACAGTCAGTACAACTTAAGTGATACAATTCTATTCGTATTGACGGCTACATACGAATATTTCAGGTCGCTAAACAAGCCACCTTTCCGTCTATACAAAAAACATCATACGGATGAATTCAACTAAATGTGTATAAGTACCGAAATCTGAAATATTTCTCCAACTGTCGCTAGACAGATAATTTTTCTTGGACTGCTCACCCTTGAAGAAGAAGGTACCGCGATCTTTAGAAAATACGGGAATTACCACCACCTCAAGACAGCGTCAATGTCCAGAAGACTCGAATTTTCAAAACATCTTTATTATAGAACAGAAAATTCTAAATCTTTCTTATACCGACATGCATTACTAACGTACTGAATGCACATTTTATAATTGTTATATTTTGCATAATATGATACGTATTGTTGGGCTAGTTGTGGAAATAAGAGGTCTATGTCTAACGTGTGGTGTCTGTTAAAGAGACAGTGAGCCTGTATATAACGAATATAGACCGCTTTATAATGCCAAGTGTATCACTCAACACGGCAGCAAGCATATGGACACATATTGAGTTATCACATAAACTGACTTTGAATATTATTAGACTACAAGAATATAACGTATATTGATGTTTAAGAAGGGGCATTAACAGCTGCATTGTTGAATTGCTGGCTTGCTTGCTCTCTGGCGGTTTAGTTTGTTTATTCTGAAACAGCTATAAACATTAAATTCCATTAAGTTAAACCCAACTTCTGACCGAAATGTTTTATGGACTGCAGAGTAAAAGTTGGAATTTTACTCCCCACAAAACACATTTCATTCGCGTCTTTAATATGGCCTCAAAACACAAATAACCACGTGATATTACTAGAATATAAGCCTTCTTCGAGTTCAAGCAGATTAACTACATTTATTGAAACTCAAACACGTGTCACACATACGTAACTCTTACGTGACTATGTATATTTATCACCTACATGTTAAGGTGGAAGGAAACTGTGTTTACGGTTCTCTCTCAATTACAGTAATCCTGAAAGAATAATGTCGAATAATTGTGAGTCCGGTTAAGATATTCGAAAATGAGGAAAAACGTGAAGAATTTATAAGGGAACTGTGTACAAGTAGTACTTCTACAGGAACATTTGCTCAGTGACGGAGGAACTGGGGCAGTTTCAGCATTTAGAATTCGAACTGTGTCAATATATTAAAACACGACGGACGAAGCTCGATCTCTTGTCCTACTGATGCAACCGCTTGAAATTAACGTTACTGGATTACGTTTGGTACAGTACGATATTAACATTTCAGATTATACTCCATTATCCCTACTTCGTATGTCATTCCACACGTAACACTGAACATGTCGACTTTACCAACATACCCATAATCTCTCATCAGGTGGATTTTATTAGCCTCAGATCTGGCACTTGCAGCGCTAGACGGCGACGAAACGGTTCCGTCGCTTGTACTATGTACTGTGCGGCTACTTTAGTACTCCAAGTGAAGCCGTATACTTCTTTCGTTTACTAATTAAATTTCCGATATTCCTCTGCGCAATGCCATTTACGATACCGTTCCTATCGGAACCCTAAGAATGACTGTTCAGGTTCTCATTACATGGAATTTTATTTCAATTTCCTTGTGTCCCAGATGATCTCATCCTGGGTTGGACGTGATGTATCCATGGCCGATAGGGTTTATTTTCAATTTTAGATTTCAAAGAAACAATGTTTGGTGCACTTCGTCATTTACTTATTCATCAACTGAACAGTACTTTAATAGTCACTGACATTATGCTAGAAAGAAATTTGAGAGCCAAGGGCAAGATATCTTTTAACTTAGAGAAAGTGGTACACGTTACACTGGTTCAAAGCGTGATGCTGCTTCCACAGTTAACAATTACATGTGAGATGATCTCACATATAGCTCAGCCCGGTACTGAACACAGAGAAAGTAAAGCAATCCATATTCAGTCTAGGACAGGCCCTTAGTGTTCCAGGAGGATGAGACTCCCAGAATTTCTAGTCCATTGGCACATGAAGGTGGCAAGGTTGTTAGCTCTGCGCGCTGGCCACATTTACCCTCTAGGAAATACTCCATCGGGAAAGGAGCTTGTGACTTTCCGCATTGTGGCGCAGTGTCTGACCAAACTGTGCTCCGTGTAGCCACGACTGAATACAGATCAGGCCTAAATGTATATCAGCAACGCATCTTGACTACAGCAGTACGATAAAATTCCTCTGTTTTGTAAAGTTTTGTTTTATTTTAAATTTTGAAGATGGAGCAATAAACCTTTAAAATTACGATCATCTCCACGTAATTACGGTAATAATACAGATCGTTCTAAACAGTACATTAACCTTTAGGCACCATGCATCCTATATATAGGACAGGCGTATCGCTACTCCTAAGAGTACGCTTTTTATATATTTAGTCAACAAATATATTTAATTATTTTTTTAGACTTTCTCTCGCCATCTTCATTTTTTCCTCCACAAAATGTCGCGTATTTCCTAATGTTATCCTTCTTGATTCATAAAATATTTACATTTTACATAAATGGTGTGCTAAATTGTAAATTATGTAAAATGTAAATTTATGTAAGTTATGGCCTTCAGGCCAAAAGGTTAATTGTATTACTTAAATTACTTATGTTAATTACACTGTGTCGTTTCTGTGCAGTGACATTCGCCATTTTACAGCTGAATGTTTTAAGCTTTAAGGTAAATCCTTGCCGGTAATATCTACCAATTTATAATTAATATTGTAAATGTATGCCACATTAAATCATTAGAAATATTGCAGACTTATAAGTATAGAACTGAGCTCACTAAACGTAACCTACGATTTCACATGGACCAATAAAGTTTAACGATTCTAATGGTGCCACATATAATGGTGTAACAAATACCTATTTCTGTAAGTCGCTCTACATGTTTCAGACGGTTTGTCCGTCCATCATCAGGAGCTCAAAACTGCCCGTACAGCGTTAGATAATTGTCAGACCAATAATGCTACCTGCTGCTAGTCTGGCCAGGTTAACAGCAGGTAGCAGTATTGCTTTGACAAATACCTGATGGTGTATTTGCAGTTTTGAGCTCATGATGATGGACGGAAAACCGCATGAAACATGTAGAGCATTTTACAGAAACAGATAAATTGAGAAAAGTCACATCCTTTTGGTTGTACTTTGCTAATACCAGCTCAACGTGTAAATGAATTATACACATCTTGCCAATACTGAATGTCGCTGCGGCAGCAAACTATAAGTTCTTTCTCTAAACCAGAGAGCAGAATGTTAGTGAAATATGAAACACTGGGCCCTTCCTAACAAGAATTACGTTAATGTGTGCTTGCATGAATGAAGGCATGTTTTTAATGAAGTGCATATCTACGCCTACAAGTAGCGTGCACAGAAAAAGTAGCACTTAGTACGGTCACTCAAGGCAAAGAAGTGGCGTTTTTTTTAAGTAAGTCCATTACGCAGTGCCACACGATTACTTTTACACAATAGTCAAATCAATTTTTAAAATTTCTTATTTAAAAATGACTAAATATGAAAAGTTTCAACTCTTTTACGAAGTAAATACTGGCTGCGATGTGAATAGCAGAATTCAGTAATATCTCATTAAATCAAACTGTTATAATTAATATTTCTCACAACGTTTGCTAAACGCATAGAACGGAATTCTTCCTGAGTGTCAGAAAATTCCCCCACTATATAGATGGGAGTATTTAATGTAATATTCATAAGGAACTCTCACCGATGAAATTTCTAAGGGCTGTGTTTAAATCCTGCCTCAGAAGTTAACATATCATGACAGCCCATTAAGCAGCCTTTACGGTGTTTCTTAGAGGTAAATCTTCTATGTAAACATTGCTAAATAAACCGAGCATCGCAAAAGTTGTGCAAGAGTAAAAATATACCTATTATTATCACTGGTTTATGTTTTCGTCAATTTCACTCTCAGAGTTGCCTAACATTTCGAAAAGAACGACTTTGATAAATGAAATACTTTTATACTTTCAAGATGCTGGGTATTCCATAAAATGTTTCCATATGATAAAACTGTCAGAATTCATCATTTTAACGAAACGAAACTTGATTTTTTTAGCTGTAACCAGTAATGTAGCTAACCGTGTTTTAATGAGAAGAGCAAGCAATACAAACTACCGCCCCTGACATAAATCACAAATTTTAAAAAAGTCACAATTATTCATTAAACTTCCTTTTATTTGTGTGAATAGTTTAACACTTGTTGAGAGAAGAAATAAAAATTTCCTTAAATTAAAACATCTATTTTGATACCATTTGAACTCCGCTGCCCGGCATAGCCACACAACTCCCACTTCCCATCCGCAAGCTACGTTCATGTTCGTAATAGTATGCCACGGGGTTTTAAGCTGGCCAAACTGAGTAGAGTTAACCAGAATTCTCATCCACCTTATTTTCAACATGTTACTCTAAGGTACGGCTATGCGTCCCATTTGGTCTCTTCACTGGAGATTTTCCGGTCGAAATTCTACATGCATTGTTACTGCATTTGATAATGCCTGTTAAATAGTGATATGCGAGTAATGCGTAGCGTTACAAATATGAACAATATACAATAAGAGGCGAATTACTAACATATAACCTCAGCTACTGTTTAAATTTCAATCACGTGCTCGCTGTAATCGGAAGGAAGGACATAACATTTCACACAAAAAGGCCTACTTCACAGTTTCATCAAACCTAATTTCTTCAACAACACGGGTACCAAAACAACGCTGTCTTTGTTGTCAATGTCATTTTTTTTATGCTGACTTCGATCATGTGAGAAATGAAGAACTATTAATTATAGTCAAGGAGCAGAGGAATATCCTGCAAGAAATAAGTAAACGGAAGGCTAACTGGATTGGTACATTTTGCGTAGAAACTGTTTTCTACAACGGATTATTGAATGAAAGATAAAAGGAGGGATAGAAGTGACAGGAAGACGAGGAAGAAGACGTAAGAAGCTACTGGATGACCTTAAGGAAATGAGAGGATACTCTCATTTGAAGGAGGAAACTCTAGATCGCACTATGTGGAGAGCTTGCTTTGGAAGAGGCTTTGGACCTGTCGTAAGGCAGACTACTAAATGAATGAATGCTGACTTCACTTTGCACAGAATTTTTAGCACGCGAAGTCTGGTTGATGTACGACTTGAAACACGGAATCCCTTCATCAGGAAAGTAAGAATTTCTCTTGACAATAGCATCAGCCAAGGGGATCGGATCCACCTGGCGACAGAAGAATACCGCAGCAGGAAAGTATCAGGAGCAACGTCCGTCCATCTTCACAACAACGTCTCAGCACATGCAACGTTTCAAATTAATCTGAACATTATCCTAAAGCAAGAAGCATCGTATGTGTTAAGCTGGTCCCTCTCGCATCATGTTCCAGCACTCCACCTATTATGCCAGTCGATTGATTTAAAACTTCCTTAGACTCAAAATTTGTAACGCTTAAAGTGTTTTTAGAAGGAACAATAACACACAACGAGAGGGCACAAATTGAGAACAAATCAATAGGATCCTATTACGATATAAAAAATATGTGTCAGTCAAAACACAATTGTATTAGGACAACAGAAATTACGTGTATAAAACACCGACATGTTTCGACCGAGGATAGGTCACTTTCAGGCTCACAACAATTATAAAAAACACACATTGAGGAAGGTGGTACGCGGTGTGACAGTTAGTTGAGACACTGCGCTACAAGCTGGAAGGTCGTGAGTTCGATTCCCAATTTTTCATTGACATAATCCTCAGCTTCCAGCAGAAATGAGTACTAGCAATATTTCCTGGAGGTAAAGGTGGCCGATGCGTAGAGCTGACAAGCTTACCATCTTCATGTGCCGACTGTCTGGAAATGTGGAAGCTTCAACTTCCTGGAACCCTCTGGGTCTGTCAAGACCTGTAATGGTGTTGCTTTACCTTCAAAATGAGGAAGACAGCGTAAAAGTAGTAGTTTGAGTAGGCTAAGTATAGTGAAATAAATTTGAATAAAAGTCATATATAAGTAAAAGATTCATGCCAGCAGGGGTTTTTAAGGCGTGTGTCATGCAAGTAAAATAATTAGTATTAACAGAAGTTTTTTAATGCCACAAGAAATATGCTGCAGTAGCTTCTGATGTCACTTCGATAATCAGGTGGCACAGAAGTATATGAAAATGACGAATGGCGTTTACTTGTTTAAGGCTAAAATTGATGTTTCATATACGAGTACACAGTAATTGTGCGTGATTGCAGACTTCCGTTGAGATGTAAATGGTTCCTCTGGGACGAAACGCAGCGTAGATTAATAGTTATTTGCTGATGTTTCGGGAAAATCTATCTGTCCCATCTTCAAGGGGCTTCTTTTTGGACTGCTTCTCCCTTGAAGATGGGACATATATGTTGTTCATACCGGTCAGTAACTGACTACAAATGGACTACCATTACATAACTGATATTGAAAATATTTGTCTTAACATCAACAGCTGTAATTTTCTGATATTATTATAGAAGTATTAGAACGTAAACATTGTAAACAATACTAAATTTTTGTGTACGTTGAAGTGTCTCAGTTTCTACCAACTTGGGTGTGATAAAGTAGCCTAGCTAGAAAGATGTGCAATATAGTGCGATGTCTTGCAGGTGGTCAGGAGCAAAGAAGTTTAAACATTCAGCATGCTTATTTCCTTACCACATAAGTACGCCATTATGAAAACTATTCTTACAAAGAAATACTATTTTTACTTCTACACGAATTATCAGAGCAATTTACAATTTTTTTAATAATCATATTATTTATAAAGAAAGGAAGAATTTTATTCAATTCTTTCAATTATTCTACTTCGGTTTTAAAATGACTGACTGAGAGACAAACTGACTAATTGACTGACTGACTGACTGACTGACTGACAAACTGAATGACTAAGCAGTCAACTAAATATCCTTCAGGAGAAACTGAAAGTCCCTCAGCTAAAGAAGTTACTTCCCGAATTTTATGAAATCCACAAGTGGTTTACCGTTTATGTAAAACGCCGCTATTTGTTTTTATCCTCAGCCACATGAATTCAGTCTCTAACATCACATACTACTTATTTACGATCCATTTTAATATCATTCTCCTAGCTATAATTTTGTTTTCACAGTGTTTTTGCCTTCAGTTTTTCCCCAGAAGAATTGTGTTTTCACTTCTGCTCTTCCACAAGCGTGGCACACCCCCTGCCCACTTAATTCTCTTCCATATTTTACGGTGAATATTGATATCAAGGTTTCCACCAAGTATAAGAAGAGAATAATTTTTTTTTCCATCTGATACTTCTCAGTTCAATATGTTTATCAGAAAAATGCGTAACGTTGCTCTACGATATACATATATACAGTTATTTATTTAAATATTTATTTAAATATTTATTTAATGTTAATTCAGAAATATATTTAAATGTTCATTTAAATGTATCTGTAGTTTCACTGTTATTCAAGATGAAAAGCTCCGACATACTTGCGGCAAGATATTTTATAGCGGATTCCACACACACAAACACAAAGCCCATGTTCATACAACCTCCCTCACTGCTTGCATTCTGTTAGCAGCGACATTTCCCTATCTCCGAAATAATTCGACACACGGACCGTAACACAACAGACTGTAATAGACAACGTTGATATCTAAACCTGATACCATACAAGTTCTAGTGCGTTAGACATTCTAACGTTTTGAAAACGGATTCTAAGCAGAAGTCTCTTGCATAACTCGAGAGTTTAGGAAACTGTTAACAATAAACAATCTGACGATATAAGAAGAGAAATATACATGTATTTTTATACGAAACATTTCGAAGATGAACAAATAGGTAAAGGAAAAAATTAAAAAATCACAGCTTATCTAATGTATGATCTGTTGCTAATAATTTTGGTACATACATGAAAACCCTGTAATGGGATATATCGTGCACACTAAGAACAAGAAAAATGAGCCTGGGGCATATCGTGCACACTAAGAATAAGAGAAATGGGCCTGATTACTGACTAATTATTCGGAGATATTACAGGGAACAGACCACTCATAGGAAATGTATTGTAGGTAGGAGAACAATAACAAAATTTATCTTAGAGGAAGTGTGTGTGTGTGTGTGTGTGTGTGGAATCACTCAAGGTGGCTGATCATAGAATTTATTGTTAGGTTTTTGTTATCAAGATAAAATCTATTTCTGTTCCACTAAGGCAGGCAACACCTGGCCCAATGGAACAAATATCAGCTTCCTTGGAAAGACTTTGTAGCGTGTTAATAGTTGTGAATCGCTTAACGTTTTAAAGAGCTAATTACAAAACAAATTACGCCAATACAAAGGCGATGAAATATTTAACAAAATTTCTTATGTCTATCTTAATTAAAAAGAAACAAAACTTTTTAACTAAACTGCAGATGTCTATGTAGTCCTGAATACCTCGAAGTCAGTTGACCTCGTATAAATAATGTCGCCTTTTTGGCCATGTCGCTGTATTGTTATAACTCACGAAAAATATGTGTTGAAAAATGCATGAAATTGGGTCAGAAAATAAGGTTACATGTCATGTAATTTCGTAAATACAGAAGGTCAATTGACTCTAATTTTACCCAAGAAATATATCGCCTAGAAAGAGCTTAATATAATTCTTGGTAGCTACAGACTGAAAGATGAAGTGACGGTTGATAACACAGGATGTGGACATCTTTGAAGAGAAAACAGACGATCTCGTCCCACGAAAGTTTACATACCTATGTTATGACTGGGACTGTGTGGAAAATTAAGGAAACGGCAGTAAAATTAAATCCGATCTCTCCTTATCAGGCCTGAATACAAGGTATTTAAAATATGTAAGTTTTAAGACTATTTTCTGAGCAATATTTTAACATTTGTGTAGGATTTTATACTGCGGAAAATATTTTGTTTTCCTATTTACAATATTCTATCGGTAATACCTTCTAAATTTCTGTCAATTTCTCACAATCACGATTTATTTTTCAGAAATACTCTCAGACTAAAATACGCAGAATTTCAAAATTAATTCCTTATAAAATTGAGGGTGTGATATTAAATGAAACTTATGCTGAATTTTCCACTGCTGGCGCATTACATTTCTTAATTCCATGTATTAATAAGCTAGTGTTGAAAGACAGTCTTCAAAGATACTAATATAATACTGACTTTGACGAAAACCGGCCTGCTTGTTAAAACGTTCTGTGAGATATATCTAAACGCTGCAATATAGGATGAGGGAAGTAAGCTGCAAGTTCAAAGTACGAGCCGAAATTAATTTTCTCTGTGTATCTGAACACCGAATGCAAGACAAGTTCAACCCCGGAAGAGATTCATAACCGGAAGCATTATTTCACTTAGTTTACTAATTGTAAATAGCATATACGTCAGCACATTAGGATGAAACTGTGCAGTGTTACAGCGCTTTCATCTGCTCTCAATAGCAATTAAATCACAACGAAAATAAGTAATTTTCATCCTTCAAGTTAGGTCACATTGGCACACTTGCTTGATATCACCAGAGATTATATAACCTTGACATAAGGTCTTGGAACATGGTACGGTATTGCACAAGACACATTATCGGAAACAAGAAGTGTGTCCAAATATGGAAGTGTTGTTACGTAGGCTCTAAATGTAAGGTTATGAGAAGAGGAAGCATGTCAGTAAATACACAAATATCATAATTTGCACTTCAGTTTTTCCTTGTGTGAAAGACTTGTAAGTAAGAGTTTCTTTCAGAGTGCGACCCACAGAAAAGAATTTTATACCTGATTGCTGTCTGTCCTTCTATTCACTGCATTACATTTGATTGTGGATCGTGGATGAAGTCTCACTTTGCACGTACGTGTATAAGGCAAGGTTATTATATAGCAATTAAGCTATAGTTTGATTAATTTATTCACACTAATAACTCATTTGTGTTTCTTTGAATTTATCGTCCTAAATGAATAAACAGAAAAAGTAACAAAAACAAGTTAAATAAGAAAGAAAAAAATATTTTTCAGGTGGAATTATACAAGGACAATGTAAGTGGATAAAGTAATGAAGTAAAAACCGTTGTTTCCCATCGAAGTGATTGCAACGAGAATCAAGAAGCCAAACACCTAGGGCTACTCTTTCATTAATTCCCACTTCTTAAAACTCCAACAGTTTCCTCAAGGAAATCTTTTTACAAAAATGCCTTTGCTCTTCCACATTTTAGCAAAGAGTTTCAATTAGACAAATTAAAATTCGTAAACACAAAATGATCAGGATATCATTGTAAACAGTTTCTTATAAGCCACACAGAAATTGATAAACGTATTCCTACAATAATAACCTATAATGGCATTCACTTAGAGTGATTTTGCATCTCTGCATGAAGTCCTTAAATAACGGAACAAAATTAGGTTAATATTATACGAAAAAGTGGAACTTGTCGCGTTCTTTTATACTGCAAAACACATGACACATCGTGTTGATTTATTTCTACAGAACTACATTTTCTCCTCTCCGTACAAGCATGAGTGACATCTGAATAAATGCGTTGTTATTACTCCATAATTCATCTCCTGTATATGAAGAGCTTTCAGATGTGTAAGCGGATAATACAGGGGTTAATTCTTTTGTCTTTTGACATCCTTATTCAAATCACGTATATTTATATGAAGCTCTTTTTCGCTACCTGCAACATCGTTATTTTTGTTCTGGATCAAAAGGACTTGATTGTTTATTTTCGTGCTCTAGTAATTTAATGCTGGAAAAGAAAACAATCCGCGACACTACGTTTGTATTCTGCAGCCTTCTGGAAAATACCTTATTATTCTCGGTGTACCTAAGCCTGTCTCTTTTGTTTCAGAGGTTCATTAGTAAATAAATTGTAATCTTATGCCTACATCCAACTTTACTAGTTATCGTATTACATCATTAACCCGTTTCCAATCTACTTTTTTTTTCGTTACAAAGTGGGTACAGACATGTTCTACAGTCCAATATTACAGTAACAGCCAAAAACCTTACCTAAAAACCCCTTAAAATGGCATATATTTTTGGAGTGTTTATAAAGCAATGTTACACATCAAGCATATTAGCAAGATAACACACGAGTTCTCTGATTCAACAGATAGCATCATAAGGCTATCCATCGCTGGCACGTTACTCAATTCCACCCTGTTAATCAGAGCCGGATTCCAAGAGGACCTGCAAACCTCTGTGAACAGATTTAAAGCCCTTTTAGTCCTTTAATAAAATTTATACCTATTCAGGAGTTTCCGCTTGGAATATCTACTGATCTGCTGACAGTGAATCAGGTAGGCCAATGGACGTTTAAAGGGAAGAAAATCTGCAACTATTCATTAGCAGCGTCCGTGGATATTTGAAATGTTAGACTCTCATTTTACTTCGCCTTGTGTCTCTCACACAATGGCGTCGTGAGTGATTTCTCATTTGGGATTCAGGAACGGCAGAAAATGTAAATATGAGGATAAGGTGCTCTTCAGAGCGGTGATATGGTCGACAAAACTCTAGGATATAAATATTGTAATTAGGCAATAACCCTTACAGAAAGTTTATAAATAGACATTCTGTCTGTAAACACTTTTCTTCAAATCCTCTACACACTTTCCAAAAATATTATTAAAAATAATCTAATCTTATATTTTGGATTACTGAAGTGTTTGGGGTCTTCGACAGTTTTGATCCTAGTTGCTTCGAGTGGGTAATTTTAAGACGCGGTAGGGAGGAATTTAGTGCTTCAGTTCAATAAATGGTCAAAACTAGGCATGGGTATTACTTCTCCCCTCAAATTGGCGTTAGTTTTCAGAAGCCATATAAAAGCCAAAATAGGAGTTAATTACTCTTCATCTGTAAAGGACCTATGTTGATTGTATTAACAGGCTTCCATCAGCTAGGTTAAAGAAAATTTTTCAGCTCTGAAATAACATTTAAAACAACTGGAATTCTTTAAGAGTTTGTATGGATTTGTTGCTGTTTTGAACGAAAAACTCCATTCTGTATTACTTACAATAATAAGCCTATTCGTGGGTCTGTTGTTTTAGTGAACAAAAAGATTCCGTTACTTAGGACCTACAGTAGATTTCATAGGTTTGTTGTTGTTCTGAACAAAAGGCATTTCGTTATTTACAAAACATGCTGCCCTTCGAGAGCGTATTCCATTTGTATTATTGTTAGGTTGACGCAATTATCTCGATACTCCATAGTGCCTTTTGCTGTAACGAAAACAATTCGCATCTAGTTCCATTCTAGACAGTTTATAAAAGTCCATTTATAAAGTTCCAGCCTCGCGAACAAAAAAAAAACGAACACCAAGCGATCGATCAACGAAATCAAACAACGATCCACTTGTTTGTTAGTTCAATAACGAAGGCTTCAATCGAAATACAGATACGGTCATAGAAATTGCAACTGCAAGACGAGTTCATCTACATGACCACCATCCAGTTCACAAACAAACCAGGCCTTCTGTTTCTTATATAACTTACCCAACAGTTGCGTACATAATACAGACACATTTTATACCAAGCGTGTTTTGAACTACATCACTGAAACTTATTGTAGCACCGTGCATTATTGTAGAATCACTTCAATTTATCAACCAACGAATGCACATATAATTTCACATAAAACACGTTTAAAACACTTTAAAACACTCCGACATATTTCGATCTTGTCATATCATCATCAGGGAGCTTTGTTCCTTGCTAAAGATATATTACAGTATTCACAATTCAATTTGTATTTGCAAACGAGGTGTTGTGGCAGCATATCATGTTGTGTGGGAATGTGTTGTGGAGCAGTGGCTAGGTGTGCGTCGTACGACG
>Ga0123357_10004353_pt1 | contig 16600 bp, 4 predicted proteins | sample TergutEmb28metaG_FD_89873 | JGI IMG/M metagenome (GOLD analysis project Ga0123357, IMG submission 89873) | Embiratermes neotenicus P4 segment gut microbial communities from Petit-Saut dam, French Guiana - Emb289 P4 | ecosystem: Host-associated > Arthropoda: Insects > Digestive system > Gut ... | reverse complement strand
TGTATGTGTGTGTGTATGTGTGTGTGTATGTGTGTGTATGTGTGTGTATGTGTGTGTGTATGTGTGTGTGTATGTGTGTATGTGTGTGTATGTGTGTATGTGTGTGTGTATGTGTGTGTGTATGTGTGTGTGTGTATGTGTGTATGTGTGTGTATGTGTGTATGTGTGTGTATGTGTGTATGTGTGTGTATGTGTGTGTGTATCTGTATCTGTCAGCGTGTCCGTTGAATGTTATTTATCCTTCCGGAAGCAGTTAACAGCGACAAGCAGTATTTTACTATAGCATGCAGTGCCTCAGTGTCGCAAGGTTTTATCGGCCGATGTTTAGAAAATTAGAAGACAAAAGCGTGAAACATACAAATGAGGTGTTTTAATTTATTTTAAAATCTCGGCTATATGACATCCATTTCTGCAACGTTGGTGTGACGAAAATAAGAAGGTTCCTCCGAGATCTTGAACATCAGATTTCCATTTCACAGTACACGTTTGCTTATATGTTACGCCGAACTGTCCATTGTCTGCTTTCGCTTCTACTTCGCGATGTATAACGTTTCAAGCTCCAGCTGTTATGAATATTTTTACATGGTGTTTTGTACATAATTATTTGATGTGTGTACTTCTGCGAATGATCTTGCAGGGATCGAAACACGTCGGAGTTTTAATTTTGAATGTAATATAACTGTGTAAACAGAAGATTGTGCGTTTGTTGGCTTTTGCAGTATTTTAGTTTTCAGTGCACGGAATGAATAATATTAAGCCTGAAACTTAATGTTATAATGAAGTCTTATTAAATATTTAATCGGTAGAGATAAGGTTTGCACAAGAAATGAAGAGACTTTCCGTTGACTTTTCAAGGTTAATTGCACTAGTCCAAGATATAACAGTTTGAATTATCTCTTGTCTTTATGTACTGTGCATCATGGGTCTGAACATCGCGCTAGAGCTGTTACTATCCTGCCTCATGTGTTTACGTACTGTGCATCATGGGACTGAACAAGCTAGAGCTGTTATTTCTCCTGTCTCGTGCGCGTGACCTAGCGGTTTCGAAACGTGTCTCATGAAACAAGGGTTTGCGTGTCTTTTATAAGTCTGTATACTGCCATAGTCTTCATACTAACTTCTACACGCCGCAAGCCTACAGTGATGTAGGCCATTGTCGGTTCGTGGCACATTTGCGCAGTCTCAGCTACACAGGCTCCTGCAATGCGCGATCCATTGTTGCCATGGAAACCGGGCTGCATGTTATGGGGCACCGTCTCATACGAAATACGTGGACAAACTACAGCGTAAGGCGTCAGTCAGAAAGGCGCAAACATGTGGCCGATCGTACGTTTCTACACACGTGTTCCTTGCGAGTCCGAGCACTATGCTTGTCCATAAAACAAAACTTTCAGATGCAAACCATTTATTACAAAGCAGTTGCAATGCCAGTTCCAAAGACCGACACTGTGTCGTTCACTGCTTTTCGTTACTTATTCAACTTATGGAAGAATGATTGCAACAAAACCTGGAATTCCAACTGTGTCTAGAATATAGGTCTACGTTTTGTACGTCACAGAATATGATGTTTTTGGCACACTTTCATGTTAAGTAACTGTTATAATGAGGTTAAGTAACTGTTATAATGAGCTGATACGAATCTAAATGGTCGTATTACGTTTGCAACATTTGATGCAGCTTCACACACTAGAACTGGAGTAACGGAATATAGTTGAACTACAGTTTATAGCGTATGTGGGCTTATAAAGAGAGATTGTTTATGGCTGTCTGCTTATGTAACGTTGTTGTTAAGCCGCTTTCAAGGAAACACGTGGTCTTCACACACCCCAGGTGGCAGTTAGGTTTAGGAGCTGTACCTGTGTGGGACTGAAATGTGACTTTGTTAGTTCACCTTTGTAACAGATGGATGTCGTCCCTACGAGAATGGAACAGAACAGAACAGAACATAACGGAATACAAACGGGTGGAATAGAACAAAAGAGAACAATAGAACAGAATAAGACATAATACGTAGAAGATAATAATAAAGCCCATTTCTTGTCACACAAAACACGCTGTACGAATACGGTTTGAGTTGGTTAGTACCGATTAGGAAAGTAATGATGGCCTGTTCTGAGAACTGTATGATACCAACAGATACACTCTCTAGGTGGACCGCTGAGTTTATAAACCTTAGAGGATGTTAGTGTATACGTATATGAACCAGTATGCTCTAAAAAGCTGAACCGTCAGTAAGCGCATTTGACCACATTAAGAGTGCGTTACCCTCCCCAGACTGGCAGTTTCAAGCAGTTTTTGGCACATTCACGACGCAGAGTTGCAAAAACGCGGCTCTGTGCCTTGCCGTATCCGTTGTATGGAGCAACGAACATTCCTGAAATGTTACACTGGGGGAGTTGCAATCGCACAAAACTGGGGTGTATTTTAACACATTACCTGCCTGTATTGCTATGCTCGCGTCGAGCAAAACGCGCTGGATATTTTACGGGTAAAATCCTTATTATATTGTATCCAGTACGTAACACCCTTTCATAACTATCACGGTTCTAGTCACAACTGAACTAAGGGTAGTGAACGCCCCCAAATTCTTTCTTCGGGCAGACACTTATGAAATGTCATATCCAACCATCAGCACTGGGTTTCTCGTCACACATAAAGTCCAGTTCAGTGGAACTACCAAATACTTAATTTCTTGGAAATCCGTTCAGCAGATCTCGAATTGTTACGCACGCACTGACATGATGAAACTAATGGGGACATTTGTGCCACATTTTGTTTTGAACGCGCGCCGCCAAACGAATATGAACGTCTGGACACCACAAAATATGACGTCATGCACGTATCCTGTGCTGTTAGTACACAGCATCGTTAATCGATTACACACATTTCTAGAAGAAGGATAACAGGCCTTCGGCAGTCCTCTCTTTTTCGTGTTTGTGGTCTCTTCGTTGAGGCATTTGCTACATAATTTGGAGAATGAAGACAAATGGTTTTATTTTTCGGATTTTAACCCTAAGTATACGTGGAGTTTACATTTACAGGCCACTTTCTTAGTGCACAACAGGGACAGAAAGTTTGTCGTCATTTTCAGACGATTATTAATAGGTGTATGAATTTAGACATTCTCTCACACAGGGTCTATGAAGTGGTTCAAGCTTTGTAATAAACTTACGGCATTTATGTCAGTATTATTTTGTCTGCGGCCGGAAGTGCACTTCATGTACACGCCGTTTCGGGAGTGAGCTCTCTTACCGTCTTTGGGTGTTCTGTTATTGTCTGAATTTGTTGCAGAATGAAAGTTTCATCCAGAACTCATGGAGCGTGGCGTGGCGCCACGCTCCAGATCACCGACCGACAACAATTTTGGTGCATTATACCACATGCAGTAAATCACAGTCTCGCGCTCATGAGGATGGGCAAAAATTTGCCCGAAACATGTTGAGCTGATTGGAAGATCAATAAATTGTTGTTGTTGCATCTCGTTGGTCCTCTACATTATTTATACCGATCATGCACGGTCAAACACACATCAAATTACTGCTTTTTGTTTTTTTACCTTCACTTTGTAACGTGGAATGCGTTTTTTTTTTTTCGCTTGCTGCAGAATTCAAGATCCATGTGACGTGGAGTACAGCAAATTTTTATTTGCGTCCGTTGCAAATTAGTATCATCTTGAACATGGAACGCAGTTAATTTGCTTGCATCATTTACGCAATGTATTTTCCATCCATGATGCAGAGTATAATCAATTTGTATTCATCCGTTACAGATTAAAGTCCCATCTGAAACGTAGAATGCACCAAGTTGATTTGTATCTATTACTGAACCTAAGTTCATCCACAAAGTGTAAAGCAATCAGTTTGTTTCCATCTGTTACATAATAGGCCCTACGTGCTCCATCCAAAATATGGAATACAGCTTCCATGCATAGAAGTGGCCATTCGCTCGCCTGTCCTATTGGCACAGTACGTATAATTGAGTAAGCTGCAGTGCAATACCGTAGTTCTGTATTACAGATTCGCTGCAGAATTGCTCGTCTGGCGGAAGGAAGTGATGTCATCGGCTACTGAAATGATATACTGTTATAGTGCTGCCCGCAGGATTAGTGAATATGAATTAATCGTGATGCAGCTGGCCTTAATATCACACGACTGTCTCTCATAATGGAATCGAGGAGTTAAACACGTAATTTGTTGAAATACCGCGTTGCTACCGCTGCAGTGCTGTGCCACTATAAACTACACAGGTGCGAGGGCGACTCGCTACACCACGTCTGTTATTAGCACAGAATAGACACAATTAGCGATAGATGGTTTTTTCGATGGTTGTGATTTATTCTTTAGAGTGCTAAATAGTACGGTATGGTACGATATAGCATAGTAGGTACAGTATAGTATAGCGTAGTGTAATTAGTAGGTGATTTACTGTGGATGTGACGTGGCAAACGATTTTGGTTGTTTTGTAATAGCCAATGTTTCGAGAGACTTCTCCCAAATTGTAGCGTGTCTTCGTGATAAGTGTATAAATACTGTTCGCGCCACTAAATAACTAAGTGATTAACAGACTCACTCATTCACTGCATAGAGCAGAGTCCTTCTTGAGAAGCTCACTTGTCCTGAGCTAGTCAAGACATTTCCTGCATGTTGTGGAACCCGAAGGTTATTCACGCATTCGCAAACGCTCGCTACTTGTCCCTATCTTGAGCCAGAGCAATTCATGCATTTCTTAACGTCGTAAGGTTTTAGGGTGAGGAATTGTTGGGACCTCGCCCAACTCCCAAGCTGGAAGATTACCCCTTGTTGGCTGTACATGGCTGCTTATTCAGTATATTCACAGCTACTCTCCACATCTGAAGGCCGTCCTCCCGCAACCTGAGGATGCCCCGTGCTCTGATGACAGCGATCCACTTACCGTTTGCGTGCCACAAGAAGAAAATTGGTGTGTACGTCTGATGCCATTTACAGTCGCGACTGCATGTACTTGTGACTTGAAATTCAGTGAAGGAATTTAATTCACGACCAAACTGGACATTTCATGCCACACGCTGACTGCTCTTCGCACTGCGACTTGTCTCCAGTTTAGTCGTAACTCGTAACCATGAAACAGAAGAAGCAAATACAGCCATGTGTGATTTCAGGCTTCTGCCGCGAAGTAGATGATAACTGCGCTCTTCTGGGCTATTGGGCTATTACGTAGCGAGTAGTGGTGATTCGTTGCCGACGTTTCGGGCACCATATTCCGTTCAAAGTGATGCAGACCTTTTACGAGAAATTCCGTAACACAACAAATGCAAACACGAATGCTGGATTCAACGAAAGCTGGACTTACCGGAAACTGCTGTGTCCCAAAAGTACGAAGCTGAAATCCTTAAAATTACCTCTTATAAACGATAACAGTAGTTTTTCGCGGCAACACTTATTCTGTCTTCAAATGGTCTGCTGCTTGAATGTGTTTGGTTTTGTCTTCGTAGGCTATAATTGTGCCCGACGGAGTGAGGATGAAAAGACTGTTCCTGCTAAATAACGCGATATTAAGGCGGGCATCCGACAACATATATGTAAAACTTCATGAATTGCTAGATAAAGTAAAAGAAATGAACGAAGATGAGAATGGAAAAATAAAGAAATATTGAAAAATAGGTGGGAATGCTGAATAGTGAAAACCTGTACGTTTTACCAAGGCCCTCAGAATCTGCATCTCTGCGTTCACAGTCAGAAGCCGCACAAGCATACTTGCAGCAGATGGCAGTCCTACATCACTGTCTGATGTCATTCTGCGAATTGGATGTTTTTGTACCGTAACACTTCGTGCTGGCTGTCCGTGAATATTCACGGGTACTTACACATGCATTTGGTGTTCTTTTGTTACAGTAACAAGGATGTATAAATTCTGATCGTGTGCGATACATGTACACATGTTATGGTGTCCTTGAATAATAACATGTCTGACAGCCGGTATATAAGGTATTTTATGACTGTAGTTAGGACTGATTTTCCGTGTTAGTTAAAGCCAGATGTGATCACTGACGTCAGCTCTTGTTGCTAGGGTCTACATTACCTGCTGGAAAGTTCTTTTAGGGTCGAGTCCTGGTATATGTCATTTTATGCCTCATTGAATTGCATATTATATGAAAACAACGTGACCTGGAAAGGATTACAGCAGGTATTGTCATGTACTTTATCTGTAAAGACTGAAGGAGAACGCGAACGTCCTCAGAAATGACATATAGCCATTGTGATAATGAAACCCGGAGCGTCGCAAAAACTGCAATATGATGCATCAGCTGTCTTGTATAGGGTGTACTAGAGAGGACAGCATTAGAATGGATCTGAAGGAAAAAAATAGTTTTTAGGATGCAGAATGCATCACTGGGGCTAGCATAAATAATTATTTGGAACCCACCATGACAAGGAATGTCTTTGTTGAATTTCTGTCACTGTTTGAGGATATAGCATGTAGGTAGCGTGCCGCTGAGTTTGATGGTTAACGATAATTAACGAAGTCGATTGAGTCTGGTCCTTCGAGAGAAGACAGTAGTTACGTAACTGGTAAAGTAATGCTGTGCCGTGTACGGAACGCGAACGCACATTTTTGTGTTTTAAGTATCCGCGATTGGACCCTGTCACGAGCCAGTCGAATCCAGTCTACGACCTCACTCCACGTGTCTGTAAGATTATTTTAGTATTAGACCGACTGTCGGAAAAGGTCCCTTGAAATTGAACAAGGAGGCATTTCGTATCTTCATCCCTGCATTTCCTTTCATCTTACCTTCATGCAATTTTTCCCCCTTTTCCCGTTCTCTCTGCTTTGTGTATTTCGTTCAAATCGTCATCCTTCAGATGGCACGGTTACGAACACTGAGCTGTCACTGTGAAGAACCTACGGGTCACGTGTTTTGACAGAAACGATTGACATAAATCAAAACGACTCCTATTATATGTATGTGTAGAAGTAGTTTGTGTATGTGTATAGGTATGTACAGGTATAAAAATCTGTATATATGTGTATATATATATATATATGCGCTTGTATAGGCTACTCCCAGCTGTGTGTAGGTCTCGCAAATGATTTTTCCTAATCATTGTGAAGTGTAGCATTAATTTCTCACTTCTTGTCCCTGTTCCATCATCTTTTCAGCTTTGTGCATCTCGGTAAAATTGTGTGAAGTCGGTAAATTAATAAATTGCTCCTTATGTAATATTCTACAGCCTCCTGTATTTCCTTGGTTAACGCAGAACCAACGCCTATAAAATCTTGCAATTCGTGAGTGCTAATTGGTGAACAGTGTAATAATTCAGAAGGTGCCTTGTCAGCTCTGGACTCCATTTCCTGTGGCTGACACACTCGCTTGACATGTAGCTCAACTCTTCGGCGCGGGGGACCTTGTGTGTTGCGGGTGTTCGTTCTAATCTACCCGTCAGGCGTTCATAGCCGGCGGTAACTGGCGTATTGTGTGAGTTGCAGGGCGGCCTATCGATGACGTGCACATTATTTCTATAGAATTCGATTCAGTTTTATATTATTATTATTATTAGTGTCGTATTATTGTTGATTGTCATGTTCAGATGTATTGACTTCACCCGTTGTCGAAGCTTGATGAAGGAGGGCCTGTTCGGGCTGTGAAAGTGACGCTGCTTTGTTTGAAATGTGAGCTTATGCCGTCAAGTTAGCAGATGTACCGCGAATCGTTATTGTCAATGATTTAAGCTTTCGTAGGCGGTGAGTGCAGCCTGTGTCCTGAAAACCAAGACTATATATTCTCCCAAAACGTCGGTGCCATAGCCTAGAAGTCCACAGTGTGGATACTTTCAGATTTGGTTTTGTAGTTAATGAGGGCGTCGTAACAGAGGAGCGTACGTCTGTGGCGGTAAAAATGATTATTTTCTGTACACTGTTTTTTCTTTAAGGTCTGCTCTTTTTTGTATCATGCCGCGTTAGTTTTTTAAGGGCACTGTATGGGTAGTCTGTCCAAGCTTCAATTTCTGTGGCCACTGTTATGTGGCATAGGACGTTTGGGATTCAGCAGCGATTTCAGGTCGTTGAGAAACACTTAGAGTATCGGAAAAGAACTTCTGTTGATGTGACTTGACAGTGCCGTAGTCTGTACCTCTTGGAGAAAACATTCAATTGTTGCTGTTTTTGGCATCACGTCAAAGCGCGGTATGAACAGTTGGCAACATGTGATCTGTCCGCGACAAGAAGTGTAGCTGTGCAGCGAGACAGGGAGAGTGGTTACTGTGTACCGGCAAAATTGTTTGAAACATCCTGTATGTATCGTTGCATGCGCACATAAATTTCGAAGGACATGAAGCGAGGAACCAATTTCAGGACTGGTAATGGAAAGACAGGAAATGTATTTGAAGATATGCTTTATTTTCTGCATATGAAGAAAGGTTCGGTCACTTAATCTTCCTGTATAATGAGCTTTGAAATGAGTATTTTCCATTGCTTAACGTTCTGTAGTTCCTCGCTAATGCACAACGTGGGTTTGTACCAGAAACTGGAGTCGTATTTAGTCAAGGATTGATACAGCTAAAGCATTATCTTCTTTCGCTAAGTTTCCCATATTGATACGGTACGTTGCAAAAAAATTCAGCCGTAAAATTATTTCCGTCCCTTATGTTATCCGCCTTCGAATGATCGAGAAACCATAAGTCACGAATAGATTGGTCGATTTTAATTATTTAGAAAAATCTTGCGTTTGGAAATTGTGGTGTATTCCTGTTTCTAATTTTATATTCTTTGGGAGTCTTGTTAGACATTTGAAGACTAAATTTAATCTGAATCATATTTAAAGATTCTGGTCGTGCCACACATTAAACACACTCCCATCTCAATTATGAAAACTAAGAAGTTAATGCTGCGCATGGAAAAATTCGCTGTTTTCTCTGAGAACCATAAAAATGTATCAACACACTCTGTGGGCAGAGTGTAGCATTTGTAATATTAAACATTGTGGTTTTATAAGATAAATTTACTAACTGTTCCCGAAGCATACTTTATAATGTGTAGAAATCCTGTACATCATAAACTAGTCATTTCACTTGCCTAGACCGCGGATTACTTGTTTACTTTTGACTTCTCGTCGATCCGGCAGTTGTAATATAAATGCATTGCTCTGTTATTTTAATGTACATACCGTGCATTTTTATTGTTTACTATTTATTTATACCAACAAATGCACGTATAGGAGCGTTTGTAATATAATTTAATATTTTAATATATATATATATACGTATACAGTATGCATTTGTTGGTACAAATAAATAATAAAGTACTGCTCTGTGTCAAGTACGCGGGGTGAGATAGTTTAAATGTGAAACCGAAATAATGTGACATACCAGCTTGATGCAAAAAGGTAATTTTATTGATATATTCTTAGCTCGACATGTTTCGGGTACATGCTCCTGATGATAGGCGCATGTACCAGAAACATGTCGAGCTAAGAATATATCAATAAATTACCTTGTTGCATCTATTTGGCATTCCACATTATTTCATGAGGAAGATGCACGGTCAAACAACCCTCAAGTGAAACCGCAACTCTAGTTTGAAAGCGATCTGCGCATTTTATTACTTAGTTTTAGCGTATTATTACCAGTTACACTTTTCTTCTTCCCTGCAGTTTATGATTGGGTTTCTCTTCACGTGTAAGACAGTCTTACCCAACTTTGTTGCATTAATTATTCAGTGGCACAGCAGTCCGCACAGTGGCACCCTTACAGTAGAAGCTCTTAACAGTAGTGGCCACGAACGCAGACTATATCGGTTTGTGTTTAGTTTTTTTTTTGTCATCCCACAAAAGAAATAAAGAGAAATTATAGTGTAATATCAGTAGTTGCATTTAACCTGCAATTTAAATATATATTTAGCCAAATGATGGATTATGTAATCCGAAACATGTAGCGTGTTCTGGGAATATGTGGTTGTGTTGGACTGGTGATATGATGCTGTTTTGAAACACAGAAGTTGAACGGCTGTAGGTATATGTATACATACGTGGTACATAATGTGGCCTGCATGTAGGAGCTGTTCTGTCACAGCCGTATGCGGTTCAGGTTCTGTAAAATAATTAAACAAACACAACAGGACAAGAATTCGTCTGATTTTCCGTACTGTAATTCTTCAACCGTAAGGTGCGGAATGTAGTAAGTACCTTTTCGTCATTTCGATTCACTGCACCTCACTTCCGTTAAGTGTTTAAATCCATCGACTATTAGTATACGATGTTAAAGTATGGACGTAAGTTTCAGACTCGTCGAACGAAAGCCTAATGATCCTAACAGTAATTGTCTTGCACGTATCGTAGGGTAATCTAATTCTGTTCCGACGCGGAAAAGACATAAAAAAATTCACAGTGAATTTCCCACTAAACACATTCGCTGTATTCACTACCTGCTGTTCAGAACTCCTGCTTCGTTTCGTCTAACAGCTTAATGCTACAGCACTTCTTTCAATGTGTCTTTGTACATGCGTGAGGAAACTGCGAGGGAAGTTGACATTTCAGTCGAAAAAAAACGAGCAAATTTAGCTCAGAGGTAGAACGCGTGGGGTAACCAGTTCAAGTCTCTGTCCTCGAACCAGCCACTTTGATCCATCCTTGTACTACCTGAGAACGACAGTCATTATACAGTCTTACTGCAGTTTACAGATTTTTTCTTGCCATTTACCACCGATCCCTGAGTCCACGTGGTCTAAGGCGTGGGTTTGCGGCCGCTTGCTTGCTGGAATGGCGGATTCGAATCCCGTCGGGGCAAGGATGTCTGTCTGTTGTGAGTGTTGTGTGTTGTCAGGTAGAGGTCTGTGCGACGGGCCGATCACCCGTCCGGAGAAGTCCAGCCGGGTACTTCTGTGTGTGTGTGTGTGTGTGTGTGTGTGTGTGTGTGTGATCTCGAAACCTCAACAATGAGGAGGTTTAGGCCCACTAAGGCTGACAAGCCGTGAAAACAAATATCCACGGCCTCATTATCCATGGTTAACGTACAGGACATCCAACTCTACACGAACTTTGCGGTGTACCCTCTGTCATTAAATAACAGGCCATTCTTATTTTTTTTTAGCCAGAGTCTCATTCTTTGTTCACGCGTTAGGATCACATGTCTTCTGTTCTATACATCGCTTATATGTGCTGTGGGTCGTTAGGATCTCTTTCTCCCAAACAGTTTTTATCCTAGATTTTACTTTTGTGCTTTGGGTTTCTTTATTTTGTGTATGTGATATATCTGACATTCCGTTTGTATCGCCCACATGTACCTGAGTGGCTGCTGCTTTCTGAAAGACTCCGCTCCGTGAAGTTTGTTTTTTAAATTCTATTTTATATTAGCACATACCCTGTTTTTATGATTGTAGTTACTTCAAGCTGCGTTATGCAGTTCAGATTCTTCACAGTGAGTGCTGAATCTGGGACTCTTAATGTAATTTAATGTGCTCAAGAATGGACAGAAAGAGGAACAGGGAAGAGACTAATTGCTTTTCTTCTTTTTACGTAGGGAATCCTTTCTTTAAACTTAAGTTGAAAGCAAGCATTTATCGTCCTTTTTCATGCTACAAGGACGCAGACTGTTGTCTGGATGGAACTGAGCAATATTTAATGAACAAAATGAGTTAGCTCGCATCCTTAAGGCCCGGACCAACTCTGGGATGGATTTTATAGGTTTTCACAAAACATTGTTGAACCTCTTAAGCTGCGACTGTCACTCCAAGTCGATGTGAAAAATGAATTTAGATGCTGAGTTGTATCTTTCTCCGTCCCTTAGAAATACCGCAGAGTTATTATTATTATTATTATTATTATTATCATCATCATCATCATCATCATCATCACCGACATCCAAGTTCCTTACTTCACAGCAGCTCAGCTAGTTCTCAGAAGAGTACGGGTGTCACGGACCAAACATTCCTTATTCACTGTCCTGTCAAAAACTTCGTTACTCTACGGCATGTATTAAGTATTAGCTAAATATATTTTTCCTCAGTATCTCTCGCACGATGTGTACTGTTTCCAGATGTCCTTTTCTGCAATTTCAAATTGGATTGCCTTTCAGGGACGTCGTTGAAATACTTCAGAAATATTTTGATGGAATTTGTTTATTACTTTTATTGCGGATATTAATTTTATCATAAGTTTAGTTTCTTCTCTTAAATGTATTTTACAGATTCCACCTACGTTATTGTCCTATTTTTCGTCTTTGTATATGACGTTTGAATTACCTGAAAATTTTGCATCGTGATCATGTTTGTAATTACTGACTTACAAGTGTATTAGTAAGTACTGCAGTAATGTTTATAACATGTCTTTCTTGCAAAATTCCGTGTTCCTGCCTCCAGTGACCCATTAGCCGTCGCATTCAAAGTGCATGTCAGAGAAAAGCTATTACGCCTATAATATTACTTTACATTAAAAATCGCTGTGCCAGAAGTTGTGCGTGTTGTTTGACGATCAATTGCCATGCATTATTTTAGGAACTTGTACAATCATAACTTTCATGTTACAAGCTATGTAGAAACATCTCTTAGGAATATAATATTAACAGTTGCGTTTGACTGCAATTTTACTGATACTTGTGTTGTACAGTCATGCGTCGCCTAACGACGGGAATGCGTTCTGGGAAACGCGTCGTTAGGCGATTACGTCGTTGTGCGAACGTCACAGAGTGTACTTACACAAACCTAGATATTATAGCCTACTACACACTAGTCTGTACGGTATAGTCTATTGCTCCTAGGCTGCAATCCTGTACAGCACATTACTGTACTGATTACTGTAGGCACTTGTAACACAGTTGAAAGTATTATGGGACCATCGTCTTATGTGCGGTCCGTCGTTGACCGAAATGTCGTTATGCGGCGCATGACTTTATTAAGGGATGTTAGTTTTGCCTCCACCTCACAAATTTATTCGTCCGCCATGATGTTACTGATTGTAGCAAATTGAAAGCTACGAACTTGGGACGGCATCAATTGGCATAGGTTTCGTACAATAGTTTACGAAAATCGGCCAGTGTGAATATTGACAGGGAGGCGCATAGACTGACTTGTACTTCATGATGCTCCAAAAAGCCTGCTGTTTGAAGAAATTAATCTGGATGTGTCGTGATTGTAGTCACATCGCTATTAGTTTTAGATGTTTATTTTTATTACATGAATAGTACTAGTAAGATTGCTGGCGGTGCCTTTCACTCCGTTCGAAGGAGTCTGCTTGGTCATCCATTGCTACTGTTGGGCCTGACGTACTTCGTTTGTTGTGTATACCGACGTTTGCAGACTGCATTCCAACCCATGGCTCCCTTCCTGCCTGTTTGTTTAAGATCTATTTTAATATCATCCCCCTCATATGCGTTGTATTCGAAGTAATTTCTGGATTTCAGGTCTCCGAACATAGTTTCGTATGTCCGCCCAAGTGTCACCATTTTTATCATGATCGAAAGCTACTCGTTATGCCAATTTTCGGTAAATTTGCAACAACGTAAATTGATAGAATACATTTACATTAGTAATTTATGAAATTAATTTGTTTGCTTTAATGTTTATGAATTAATCGTGTATGCAAAAGACTCGTGATACTTGGTAGCATTGCTGTCTTATTTTTTCTGATTTATTTATTTATTTATTATTTAACGGCCCTTTCGGTACGTCTGGTTATACAGTGATCAGTGCGTAATGGATTTGAAATAACACGAAGGAAATTCGTGTCCTAACTTCAGGAACTATCGGGGCATTTATCTGGAGGAACTGGGAAAAACCACGTGAAATTCCAGTAACTCTAACCTGTCTTGTGTTTGAGATTCGAACCAAAGACCACCCAGTAAATTCAGGGGTGCTGCTCAGTCTGGAGCTTTGCACGGTAATGAGTACTGGTTATCTTTATCTGTGGGAAGGTGACGTGTATTGTATTGCGTATGTAGTGCAGGATTAACGATTTTGCATTATGAACATTTCATTAGTTGGTAGTGATGTGAATTTGTGTATGGCTGTCTCTCAGTACATCGTGTGAAACTCATCGATGTTCCTATGTGTTGCTTTATATAGTATAGAAAATGTAGAATTCTAAGTTTGATGCCGCAGAATAGCTAACAGAATTCGTTTTTCTTGGTATCCTGCAGGGGTCATTCCTTTAACTGCGCATTTCGATTGTTCCGTTGTCAGTTCCTGATGTTTTATTAACCTACTTTGTAGACTGAAAAGAATGTATAGCTGCTTTCTCAGTTGTGTGTGTGTGTGTCTGCCTAATGAGGTCAGGAGAATTATATAGAAGGGCAGGACTCATGTCCCTTAAAAGTTTTATCTACAGGTAGGACCTGACAGGTTCGAACCGATTCACCATGTACCGTAGTATTCATCCGAACGTACAGTCATTTTTGACCAAACGTTTTTAATCTTTTACCTTAAAATACACAAGCTTTTTGTTGTGTGTTGTATTCACTGCAATATACATTTCGTTTGCGTCTTTCGATCATCCTGTTTTTCCTCTAGAAGGTCATTTATCCGCACCAAACATGGAAATAATAAAGGTTTTACACTGTATCAGTCAGGGCTTACCATTAGTATGAGATTATGCACTGCTGTTAGACTGGTGGTGTCACCTCGTGGGCCCGCCGCGAACTAGTTCGTTCGGGTCCGGGTTACCCTGCCCACCCAGGCAACCAAATCGCCACCCCGCGTCGCAGTGTAACGCCAAGTGTGCAGGGGCAAGCAAGGCCATGCGGTGACCTAGCCTGGGTCACAACGGGCCATTTTAATTTTTTTAATTTTTTCGTTTAATTGATTTTGATTTCGGATAGTGACTGCAGTGTGTGTGTGTTAATACGATGAAACAGTTGCTAGTGGTAGAGCTGTGAAGTGAGCGCTGACGGTTTGTTGCCAGCTGTGTGCTGATCGTCGCTATTGTGGTTGTCATCGCCTAGCCTGGCGTCCTTGAACCATGTGACTGGAAAGTCTGTAGTGTTTTGTTGATGCGTGCTCAGTTAATTTAAAATGTACGGAACGCCCCATGTTGTTACCGATTTCCGCCAATCGGGAATGTTATTATTTGTGTTCTCATTTCACTATACATTCTTGCGTACTTACATTATATTTATGTAATTTGTGGGTATCGTCACACTATTATATCGCACATCACAAATCATACTAATCCCCCTTTGTCGTAAGGCATTGGAAGTGCATTCTTAATATTACACGTTGTTGGCATTTTAGTCTGATAAGATTTTTAAGTAACTATTGAATATTCGTACGTTTGTTGGGACAATTAGGAAGCCAGTGTGCTGTCTGACAGTAGGAAGTGGCTGTCGATCTCATGATATTCGTGTTAAGTACAAGAACATGCCTAAATAATTGGACATTTGCAGTTTGACCGTTTTATACATAGCACGTTGTACCATTCATCCACCGTCGTTCCATACGTCAGTTTATAGAGACTGTCGATATTCTCGTCGTCTGTTTTTTTATCCGCAGTGAACAGATCATTAGTTTGTTGATTACGATAGTCTGAAAATTGTCCGTTACGGACCACGCTCTATGTGGAAAGCCATTAAAACATGTCATTTTTGTGTGCTTTAGCAGTAAACAGTAACTATGTGTTGCTCCCACACAGCGTATTATTTTGTATACTTCTTGGAATAAGCAGTGGTTATTTCCTTAAACAAAGGGTGCACGAATTTTCCCAGTACGTATGCGCAACCACTAAATTTTATGCTCCAGAAGGGTGACACGAAGCGAGTTCTGTACCGGGGATTTGCAGTTCAGGAGTGACCTCTGTACCTTACTGTAGTCTTACAATTTCTTCCGATGCATGTTAACTGATACACTATTTGTAAGGTAAAAACTCCTATAATTGTGCTATAACTGTTACTTGCCACCGCACAAATCTGTAGTTGCCTGGGCGACCAGGTACTTGGGATTTGTTACCCATTGCCTCAAACAATATTAAACAGTTGATATTTGTAAAGGAGACGCAGCATGTTGTGTGTGTGATGAGAACATAACTATTAAATAGCTGTTATTCAGATGAGTTTGCAGGTTGAAATTAGTTGCTACATGGTCATGTGTGGAAGTAATTATTTGTAGTGCGATTGCGTAGGTTTCGTTTCTGTTACCTATATACTGCGAATGTTCTCTGTGTAATGTACTGCTTAGAAACGAAACTGCACACGTGTGTATTTCCGTTGAGATCGAGTCGAAAATAGCCGCAAAGCGTTCTTTATTTTTCTTGTGCCCGATAAGCCGATATTCATACCCACGCTATTTCGCGTGACATTTCAGTCGCGTTTGTGTTACATAATGACAAACATTGCACCGTCTTTTCGAGATTTCAAATCTGCTGCTGGCTTTGAATCAGCCGTCCCTTTTTCCGTCGTTTCCAGCACTCTATCGAGCAACCTGCATTCACGCCCACTCGTATTTTGCAATTCTCAGTTGTCCGTTGGCTGAAATACACCACATCTACCCGACCTTGAATCGCTTCCACCTCGCTGTCATAAGCATGCTTCACATTCTTAGTTTTGCTTCGTAACGAACAGCGAAGATTCCAAATTTGGAAATTCGAACACTTCTAAGGTATGTGAGTTTGTGGTATTGATACCTTCACGACGTGTTTGATCGGTTT
>Ga0123357_10004352_pt1 | contig 16602 bp, 14 predicted proteins | sample TergutEmb28metaG_FD_89873 | JGI IMG/M metagenome (GOLD analysis project Ga0123357, IMG submission 89873) | Embiratermes neotenicus P4 segment gut microbial communities from Petit-Saut dam, French Guiana - Emb289 P4 | ecosystem: Host-associated > Arthropoda: Insects > Digestive system > Gut ... | reverse complement strand
GGGCACAAGGAACGACGAAGGTAGAGAACCACAGGATTGCCGTGGCCAGATTTCGGTCAGAAACTAACTCCATGGAGCTTAGTTCTTGAGCAGTTAATAGTTTTTCAGCTGGTCATGAAATCGCCTATCATTTATTAGAACTCGAAGTTTCATCATAATGTTTAGAAGCTCAGCAGTTCCGCTTTTCATAAGGAATTTTTGACGCTATGTAATGTTGGCAGTTGGTAGCATCGTTAAATAACAGGCTTAAAACATCTTCGTAAGAAAGTCTGTTTCAGTGGCCGGGATAGCGTAGTCGGTGCGGCAAATGGGCGGCGGGCTGTACGATCCAGATTCTAATCCTGTCAGGGACAAGAGATTTTTCTCTTCTGTAGAACGTCCGACCGGCTGTGGCGCCCACGCACCCTAATGTCAAATAGGTATCGGAGGCATCTTCCACCATGGTAAAGCGGCCGAGGCGCTAGGCTGACCTCTCACCTCCGTCTAGTTCTGAGGTTAAGAACGGATAGAGGTATACGTCCACTCCCTCCCCCGATATGCATTCGTGGCGTGTACAAGGACAGCTTTGCCTGTACGTGTAAGAATTATGAGAGATTGTCTCCCATTTACATCTTTGCTGTCCATTAACGAATGGCCGAAATTGCTTCGTTGTACGTTGCAAAACTTTGAATCGAATGAGAGAAAAGTGACATCTCTGAGTTCTACTGCCGGTGTATATGGAGGGTTGGATCGATGGCACAGTGGCCTGACCTTGACTGAGGCGCACACTACCGTAGTCTATCTTGGATATTATCTGCCTTACCGGGAACCATGCGGTCTGGGCTGACCAACGGAAGTTATCCGAATGCTGGAAAGATATAGACCATATTTTGTTTCAGAGAACTTCATTTGATGAGTGACATGTGGTGATAAACGCCCCGTGATAACCTGACTGGTCACAAAAGTATAAAGAAATATAAAGTTATATTTAAGAACTATTGGGTCATTATTCCATGTGACAAATATCGTTTGCTACTTCCGTCCGGCTCGCTTGTCGGATTAACATAGCCCACACACCTGAGCGGCCACACGTGCGGCGGAATGGGGGCGAAAAGTATCAACCGCCAATTGTCAGATAAGATATGGACCCTTATGAAATAGTTTAAAGGCACTGCTTTATTTTACAGTTGCCACAGTTACATGTTACGCCGTGATCCTGTGATTTGTTGTATTTACTTGCAATTTTAAGCGGCGCCGTCAGTTTCAGATGACCTATCCTTTGGCAGGATGATTGCTGGATAGTGAAAAGGAAAGGTAAGAGAAAGAAGCATTCATGGCCTAATTGGGATGATAATCCTTTATTTTTCTGGAAGGATGAACACCACGAAAGACCTCGGTGAAAGCAGCAGGTGGTGTGGCCAAGACCGGAACCGAAATCCTGCCGAATACAAACTATAAGCGGTACGGCTTGAACCAACTTGATGGGTATGATTCTTTGATTTCCGTATGGCATTTATTAAATTTTTCATGTCATCAGGTGCTGATGGACTGTGGACCTTTGTTCTAAATTCAGCCGCGAAGTCATGCTTCACAACCTCATTGCGGGAACCGGTGCGTGTTAATTGGGATTGTTGGATGGAGAAATATAATGCTGAGTTCTTATTATCAAAATTTTATTTTAAAAAGGCGAATAATATGAGGTGGGAGTGTAGTACGCATGAGAAATAGCAAGTGATTAGAAATTGTTGATCGAAGACCCCAAGGGGAAAAGACCGCTAGGAAGACGTAGGCGTAGATGGGAGGGCAGTATTAAAACGAATTTTATGGGAATGGGATGTTCTCATGTGGACTGTTTACTTGGCTAAGGGTCTAATGTCGGGCTTTTGGGAACACGGCGGTGATCTTTGTTTGTACTTTGTGTTCAAGATGCAGATCAGCTTTCTTAACCGTCGCTCCAGTAAACAGTATTCATTATGTGTCTATAATGTACCTTCCGATTTTGTGTCTCGTTGTTTCAGCCTCGATCGGTCATCGTCAGAGCGGTTATTGATGTCCACGATGTCATCTAAAATTGCGCCGTATTAAAGGGAACCAATAATTAGTGTGAAGGCTATCGAAGGTTGATTTGCCTTGTAAACATACAAAATATGAAATGGTAATTTCATGTAGCCTGTGTAGTGGTCAAGTTTATAATTAATTCTTGTAGCTTATGGAATAAAAGTACATTGAAATTAATTGTATTACGTTTCGGGTTATGAACCTACATGCACAGTGCACGTTATGTCGTTTCTTTGTAACTACGTGTGTATATAGCAAAGGTTATGTTAATACTGTACTGAATAAACAGGAGACTGGAGAAAATTGCACAATAATGAACTCCACATCCCAACAGATATGATTATTCACGCCACCGATCCCACGAAGCATAGGCCTGCTGGAGAAGCTTATTGTTGTTCAGCAGATTAAAAAATCTCCGATTGTTACGGGAGTTGATTTTCATTTTCTTGTTCACGAAAGACCGCCACTGTGCACTCTCTTGAGCGAGATAAATCAAGTTTATCTGCTGTTGCCTGAAGATTTGTTCTAAAGTTACCACCACCCACCACCCCCTTCCGCCTGTGCCCAGGTCTTTGAAGTGTTCTTGTCTTTTCGCATTTTCCGGATAAATTTTGTGTTTCGAATCTATCCCACCCCATTTCAAGCCTACAAATCCTTTTCTGCAGTGTTGTTATTTTTTAATGTAATCTGATTTTAAAATGCTCGGCATCCTTTACATAATACCGAACTTTAGAGCGGTATATTTGAAATTTCAGTATCGAGAGGAGTTTACCAAAGGCAGGAAGCTTGTTTCTTACCTCGCAAATGATGAAAGGCGGCATTTGCTTTCTCCGTTTTATTTGAAATGTAACTTGAAATAGTCGGAAAATGAGGCGTTTTGAGACCATGTTTTGTATTTTTTGCGCAGAGCATCAGTCCATTTCTCTCACCGTTTCCCTCTTTCTGATCGTTTACAGTACCCGTGTTCATTATCAGAGGAAGCATGCACTAGACCTTATGTAATTGGTGAGGTTCAGTGCTTCCGCCCACACTCGCAGCTGTAACATTTTGATGACATGAAAAAAAGTTTTTTCTCCCTCTATAAAAAGAGGAAGTTGCGGGTGGAGCAGGGACCGGCAGTTGCCTTTTCTCGCGGCCCGGATGGCCCTGTTTCGTAGTGACGAAAGGTCGGAGTGCCTGTCAAGAGAAGTTCTGTTACTCAGAAACTGTTCCAAATAGTGAGAGTTGAACATGAAATAAACCTATACGCTGATATGTATGTAATTCTGAAGTCTGTTATTGTAGTAGCCCAATTTGCCGAGACATAAACCCTGACAGATGCCTTAGTGGATTAAACATGATGTGGAGTGACCTCACACGGTTTTTCGATAACCAGTTTTACGTATAATTAAGTACGTGTACTAGGATCCAGAAACTTGCGTGTGTGTAAAAATTCCAGTTCTCCAGCGAGTTCAGTGTACTGTCTACATTTCGCGATAGCGTAATCTGTATTGCGAGTAGGCTACAGTTTGTACGGTCCGGGGTTTGAATTCCGTTAGGGGCAAGAGATCTATCTTCTCCAAAATTCCCAGACCGTTTCTGGGGTGCAACCAGCCTCCTATTTGGAGGGTATCGGGTTTCCTTCCAGCGGGTAAAAGCGGGGGAGGGGGGGGGGGAATTGGCTATGATCACTGACCTCCATGTAGTCCTGAGGTTGAGAAGAGAGGACGTATACCTCCACTCCCCCCATATGCCTTCATGGCGTGGACAAGGAGAACTTTACCGTACGTTCGCTGTACGAGAACGTAAGGCACGTAGTAGTGGGTCGGACTGAATCGTGTTAAGTGATGTAATTTGGATTAGAGGCTGAGATGCATGTAAAATGACGGCTCTGGCTGTGCATACGTATCTCTGATACTCATGTAAATGTAGAGCAGGGCGTTTTGTTCAAATATTTGGGAACTGGCTTTTAATTAAATCAATACTCATTTGGTCTGATAATGTAGTTGGACTGGAGGAATTCAATCCCTGGTAATTCAGTAATTTGATTGTAATATTGGAGAGGTACTTTGCATTTGCAATACGCTGGATACGACGGTTGGCATATTTCGCGTTTCTTTTGTGCTGCTACGGTGAGTTTCATACAGATTTGTGCGCATCATTAGTATCGAGCTACTGTATTTGTATTGTATATATGTTGCTGTTGGACGAGATGATGTGTGTGGCAGTGAACAGTTTTGAACTGGGGTGTTATCAGGCGTGCCTCGAATTTTAATTTAGAGATAAGTGCTTGGTGAATGTACTCTTTATTTGTTACTGTTGCTGTATGGACGTTGCCACATTAGACATAGTTTTAATTCACTATGAAAGCGAAAACTGTGTTGTAGTGTTGCTGATATGTGAAATTGAGTCTCTAGAATAAGTTAATGGTTCTTTTGTTCTCAGCGTCTTGTTAGCGAATTATTATGTTATTACGCGTCGATGATTTGTCATGTTTTGAAATGAAAGGTACATCTGTCTGTGTTCAAGGAGTTTGCAGGGAGTGGCAAGAAAGCAGATCGGGACACAGAAAAGAGAGTTATGGGTACGGTTGAACGGAATACGATCGTAGCAGTTGACGGCATCGTTAAATAACTTGCGCAGTACACACTCGTATATTTTCGAGATGAGATTCTTGGCCTTGTTACATACTTCATTGTCCTTTATGGTTATTTATGACTAATGCAGATCTTGTAGCGAGTCACATTCTTTTATATCATTTTCTTTTTGTTTAGACCGACAACTTCTGTTGAGTGGAGGCCGTTTAGAGAAACAAATGGTCACTCATCTAATGAAGAAATGCCACGTCTTTTGGGGAATCTGAAGATTTATTGTTTGTACACAACATTCGGGCACTAAACTCTGTCCTGAGGCAGTGTAATCCAGTCAGCACCTGCACAACACATGTATTGTAGACCCATTTTAATGTTGTCCTCGTTTCTACACCGAGTGGTTTCTTCCCTGGCTTCCCAGTTAAGATTCTGTGTCAGTGTATACGCTCGTGCTCCTCGCCGTAACTAACTGACCATCAATGTTGAAAGTGTAACGCTTCTGCTTCGTTATCCAGAGGTCCCAGTCTCAAACCTCGACACGAGGTACTTACTGCAACTCGTTCTTTGTGCTTTTACTCAATATTTCCTGAGAAGTGTCGACAGAGAAACTGAAATTAAGGCACGCCCGCTTCTTTCGACGTACCTTCCATTCGTCATTTACTGAGCCTGTTATTTTATGCGATGTAATCTGCAGTATTGATGTCTTATATAATGAGCATACCAATTAACCACTTTTCCTATCCGCGTTGATGTGTATGATTTTTCTGCTGAAATGGCCTCATGCTCATTGTGTTTCTGTGTACCACAGTTCGTGCCCCTGCGCCGCACTGTACAGTACAAATGTGTTTATCACAGACGAAGGGTTTTTCGCGAGAAATTTTGCAGTGTGGGCGTGGCTTTGATGTGTATCTCTGCTATTTTCTCTCCCTGGCCCTTTGTTAAATATTCATCCGTTTTATTTGTCAGGAGCCAGGAAACGAGCGTGCATTGTATTTTGTTGCGGAATTCAGTGTACGTAGCGCTTGCGTATTTGTATTGTTCACGAAGTGCCAGGATATCTGTAGTAGCACGCTTTCAGTGATTCTGTCTGCAGTGCATTCATGGAATTCCTCAGCATTGTGGTATCTTTCTCTCTATTCAAACTTCAATGTACGGACGCATGCTGAGTTTGTGGTTTAAAACCGTGTTTCTCTAAGTACCCTTGCTGATATGAGTGGCCATGTAACGGGCCTTCGACAATCACCGTGCGTTGTGACTGGCCATTTTGACGTACTTCCAGCGCCAGCATAAACACAGGCAAAGTAATTATTAACCACTTTCGTAATTCAGAATTGTATTATTGGCCGTGATTCTTTAGTAGGTGGGTAGTCAGCCTAGCTTCCCAACAGATGTGTTCCATTAATAAGGGGTGCACATTTTGCCTCCAACATGTAGGTTCCACAGGTGTAAAATTTTCCAGAAACCTAGTAGCCACTTCAGACTTCAGGCGCCATAAGGGTGACATGAAGGAAGCTCCGTACTGTGGACCCATAGGTACTGGATGCCACCGCACAAAATTTAATCGTCCGGGCGACCTGACCCCTGGGATTTGTTCACACCTGTCGTTAATTCACGTGCCATTTGTGGGGCGCGGCCAACGGAATAACCATAATGGAAACAAAGTTTCATTTGTTTCCGAGGGGTATATTCTAAAGTTTTGTACTTTTTATGTTATATTAATTAAAGAAAGTTGTTATTTTGGAGGTATAACCGACAATGAGTCCCGCTGGTTGAGAAACACCGCAGTGCGTGAACGAATCTTTTTGCCCTCAGAAAGAAAACGACCGCTTTCAGAGGTTCCCGATCTTTAACTATTTTCAGTTGTAGTATGAAAGTGGGATTGTTAGCATTATGTAAAGCTTATAATGAGTATATCGCAAGAGAAAAATAGTTGAAAACAATCTTGTATACCATTCCCGTTCGGACAGTTATACTGTTTATTCGTGTCCTTTATTGTCTCGTTTCATACCAAGAAGTTAACAGAGCAGCTTCAAGAGCTAGTCGTTGAAAAGCGAGGCTCTGTTCCAAGGTGGACAGCCGAGCTATTTGTAAGAGTGCAAGGTGCTAATTTTTAAATTATAATAATGTTTATTTTTTGTGATGTGATTAGAAGATGGTACATATATTAGGGGTCGTACCTTAGGTCGGTCGGTTAGTTGCCTGTTTCTCAGAGCGCTGGAGGGTTTTGAACGGAGTGGCTGGCGCTTGGCACAGGTTTTTCTTTGAATACCTCCGTTTTCTCCCCGTAAGTTATTGTTCTGCTTTTGCTTCGTATTCATTCATTCATTCATTCATTGTCTGGGAGATGGACAGTGGTCTTGTTAGCGGCCGCAGTTGTAACAGCCGTAAGCTGATGCCCACCCCAGAATGAAAGACACACTGTTTGCCTTTTGCGTAAATTCCAAGTTCTACAATTCTGTTAATATTACTGTTGGTCTGTTACTTTATTCGTGTGAAGGATTTATTAACGTAAGTTCATATCCTTTATAAGATAAATGTGGCGAATGTCACCTCAAATTTCTGTGTTGTTGCCATGATAGTGCATGTGTGCGTGTCTTAATGAGCTATCGGCATACCAAATTTTACATGGTAATCGCTAATTGTTCATCGTTGCCATGGAACCGAAAGCTAAGGAAAATTTTCGTACATCCGTCATATTATTTTGTATTTTACGAAACAGTTACCTTAACAACAGGCATGTTTCTAAAAAATCTATTGCCGTGCATAATTTCAGGATACTGTAGAAAGCCGCCACGTAAATTCTGTCATCGCCATGTAGTTACTGCTGATTGTCGGGAAGTAGAAAGCATGACGGCCGTGTCCTCTAGTCGCATGTGTTTACCAAGTTTCGTGAACATCGGTCATCCAGTTCAAGAGCTAAAATGGAATGACACGTTTGTACATGCAGGATGGTTATGTTAACCTGTTTAAAGGCTAGCGGTTACTTTACGTACCACCAGGTTTAACATTTAAACATTTGTCCACCGTGCTCACATTGCCTTTATGTGTTGTGTATGGATCTCAGAAGAAACAGAAACTTTTACCTAATACAGCATTAACAGATATGTTTTGTACGTATGACCGAGGTAGAGAGTGTTTACTGCCCGGTACGCGCAGTTAAAGTTTTAAAAGCCCACTAAAATAACCGTGATACGTTGTGGTGTTCTTTCACTTTCCACACTCTTCGTGTATTGAAATCCTTTGAGATCTGTTTGTAGCCAGGATAATCTCACGTCTTGCTGTTCTCGTAATGCGTGGTTCATATCAGACAGATTCAGGGCGTATCCGTTTCCACAAGGTCTATCTAATCGTCGTTCCCTCCAAACAAATATGCTGTGCTCTCGGACTGAACGAATTCCATTATGCGATACCTCATCAGCAGAACCGGAAATTTCTGCTCTTACGGAACCAGAAAACTTCAACCTGCTTCATACAATACCCACCTTAAGACTGGGGTACGGGGAATAGACTGATGTAACGATGAGGGTTTGAACTGCGTTTGGAGGGTGCTTGTTTAGAACTCATCCTGACTGATACTTTCTTTATTTTCCTCATCCCCCGGTGCTCGGGGGCTGAGGAAAATTGAACTGCGACTACGCTAGGCCATTTCCCAATCCTTTAAAATTCGTCAGGCCTCGTAGTATTCGACGCTATGTAGTGTTTGATACGGACATTGTTAAATACATCCCACCTTACGCAGTGTAATCCGGTTCATTTCCCAGCAACCTATTCTTCAGAGCTCTTGCACCCGTAAGGCCTCTACCGGTGTTGTCCCTTTTGTGTTTCTCAAGTGCGTAATTTGACGATGCTGTCATTTGCGACAATTGTACGTTTGTCATCCAGGTTGGGTGGACGGATGGATGGACGGATGAATGAATGCATGAGTATGGGGCATTTGTGTAATGATGTTGACAGAACAAAACCGAAGTACTCGAAGAAAATTCGGTTCCATGGACACTTAGACGACCATAAATCCTACATGATCCTGTGGATATAGAAGGCAGTGGTAAATGAAACTAAATGCCCTGCTGAAACCAAAGTTGGGTGTAGCTGACCGTGAGTTAATACAGATGTCAAGGACGTCACACAGCATCTGTGTTTTATCGCCGTAAATCTTTTTTGTACAGTGTATCTATTGTGGAGGCAAGGAACTTGGCCTGTTGCGTGGTTCCGGCCTCTTTTGTACGGTATTGCGTCGGAGGGGTTCGTGCCTTGTTTCATCACGTAAGCAGCAGGCCGCAGTTCCATTCTGTAACACTGAAATATGCTGGGGGGAACACTTTCCCCCAATTTCACACTTCGCGATTCACCAAGGCCTACATCGTGTGGCTTTTGTTCTAATGTCATACGCCAGTGGCCCATATCAGTTCTGATGGAGACAAGAGTGGAAGTGTACACATATTAACAATTCCCTGTCCGTTGTCTGGTTTTCATGCGGCTGCTGAATCTTTGTCGAAAATACCACTTGGGAGACGAAGTCTTAGATGGATAAAAAGACTACACAAGGAAATAGGGCATTATTGGATATTCAAGATAGGTTCCCGTGGCCGGCTCTTCTGAACTCATGAATGCACGTTAGGATTCCATAGGGGGCGGGAATATCTTGACTAGCTGAGCAACTGTAAGCTTCTGGAAAAGTACTTCGCTCCGTAGAGTTGTGTCGTCGTGCGATACTTAAGGGACTACAATTACAGGTCGCCACTGGCAGTGCGTATTATTAAAATCTCATGAAACAGTTTTACATGGATTCCTTTCCGTGCTTTTTGCCGATGTTTGATAATCTGTTTACTGTCAAATTTAATTTTGCGTTTAGCCTTCTCATTTTCTGTTTCGTTGTTGTTTGTCTTTGCTCATTTGTGTTTCTGTCTATCAAACACTGAATGCCACCTCCTTGCGTGTCTGCAGTTAGTACTGAAGCCTAATGCACCCGACATTTGTGAGTGTACTGAAGTCGAAGAAATGTAAAGACTCTGATGAGCGTGACGCGAAGAGTAAGTAAGCGGCGTTGTATTCTGCGACTGTTTGTAATGGTTTTATGACTTCAGAGGTGTTTAGAACACTAAAATGCAGAGTGCCAGGGGGAATGTACAGGGTGATCAAAAAGTCTCTGTGCACCTGATGATTACAATATCATCGTCAGGTGCACAGAGACTTTTTGATCACCCTGTATCTTTCCGTGCTGCTTGAAATTACGACCTCTTGCAATGTTTATCCATGTTAAATGGGCCCCCTTTCACTACGGCATGTTGTGTCGTCAAGATGCGGATGGAGGAGGCGTCCCTCTCCTTGGAGGATAGCTGAAAATGTGTTGAAAAACCTCAGCCGACCAGGGGTGGTCTTCCACCTTTAGTGTTGGGCGGGGATGTAATAATTATGCGTCATGAAAAAGAACGAAACCAGCATGTTACGAAATGTTGCATAGAGCCTCAGACTGGAATGAATTTTGGCCGAGAACTTAGGAAACACAGACCCAAGCGGTGAGGTGGGTTGGGCACGTAGCAGGAGTGCCGAAGGTGAATTATGTGTACATTTTAGTCTGAAAATTCGAAAGATTGAGTCCGCATGGGAGACCTAGACATAGATGGAAGATTTATATTAAAACTTTGCACGTGCTTTCATATGATGGGCTACCCAAATATTCACGCGCCACTCCACGACCTCCATGATCGATCGCTTCTTTATTGTAGAGCAAACCAAGCATTCGTTTCATCTGTCGGTGTGGTGCCATCTTCTTGCGTTATGCTGTGTTACATGCTTAGTGAACTGTTTCTTCATCGTCAGCTCGTACCACACAGACAACACGCCAGTCTCGGTTATGTCAGGCATTGTACATATAACGTAACATTGAGGCGCGGTCGTACAACTGTTCTTACAGTGGACAAGCAATAAGTATTACATATTGCGAGTTAGTGTTTGTAGCGTTAGGTGTCCCGCATGCAATGCACATCCGCCACATTGTCACCTGTGGCCCTTTCGGTTGTACAGTGGTTTTCCACATTGTCTGCTAAACGGCACGATTTTCAATATTTTTTTTTGAACGTAAAGTGTGTTTTGATTTTGTCTAAAACGTGTTTCTGAAACATTTTTCATTCTAAGAAGAATTGATCGAGATGTGATCAGGAATGTATATCGGTCTTCATTTAAAGTTCCCGTTATTCTTGTCAGATTTTAATGAAACTTGATTTTTCTCGACAGTTTAAAACAATTCTCAAACATCAAATTTCATTAAAATCCTTCCATTGGTAGCCGAGTTGTTCCATGCGGACGGACGGACAGACAGACGTGTCAAAGCTAATACACACTTTTCGCAACACTGATAACGTGTCTAAAAACTGTTTCTTCGGCCTCAATGCGTAACTGGCAGAACCATGGCAACCCGGTAACCGTGGTGGATCTCAGTCACTGCCCTTTACAGTGGGGTATTACGTAGCCTGTAGGGAGGCTGGTGGTAAACAACTGCGGTTGGACTGAGTGGCCCACGATAAGATTCGGTTGTTTTGAACATGTTCCTTAACGCTGAAAAATATAATTTTTGGGTGTGTACAGTATATTTCCTGACAGTTCTGGAGGACAACCAGCCGTAATGCAAGGTGATGTAACTGATACCGAAAATATGACAATCGTACAGAATGCTGCGGCTACAAACGTGACTGTAACGTTAAGCCGAGACAGAATAGCTGATGGCGGTGACCATTTGAGCGTTCTAAAAATGTGACAGCACTGCTTTGTTGCATTTCTGTATTGCGGAATGTACAGGAGTTTCATGTAATAGCGTGTAAGTGCTTTTCATTGTTATTGAAGGGCAGGTTGTAAAGTGGAAGGGTTAAATGGAAATTTAGAAGGGCGGTCAAATTGTTCTGGAGCTTGGAAATGAAGGCTTTGGTGTTGGTCCTGATGAGAGGTGTGGGGGTGGCATAATTGAAGTTATAATAGACTTTGAAGATTGAGGTCTGGGGAAAATTAGGAATGCTAGGGACGAATTGAAGAGGCAGCGAGGAAGGTAGGGTGGTTGTGAGAGGAAGCGTACACGTACAGAATGTAAAACAATTCCTCATATCGAATGGAAAGCAATGGATTATTTAGCTGGGATTTTCGTTCCTTCACGCCCAAAACTAACGGGATTTTGTAGTTACTCCAGACTGTAAGCTACATAGCAATTCTCAGTAATACTGCGAGTTTTGGTGCCTTGCCAACGTTAGAAACAGAGCTGTTCATTAGATTTGTGTCTTTTGTTTGAGTTAATTTGTGCACAAAGGTACCATTTTCGACAGAAGTGCCGTCTGATGCAACAGAAATTCACCAAATTCATACGTAATTTAGACGATCAAAATTGGGCTGTGGAAGATTGAATGATTTTATTTCAAAGTTCGGCTGTTACTTTGGTCTTTCAGTGTGTCCTTAACCTCGAATTTTACGGGAATCTGTAATAACCTTGTTTGTTTAATTTATCTTATCGGGAGAAATACTTAAATTGACGTAGGAAGTTAAACATTTTTGTGCAGTTTACAGTATCTAACGTGACAAGACATAGCAAAAACTGATGATGCATTTGCATATATTTTAACTTGTTGCCTTGTGAATATAAATGTTATTACCTTCTGTATTCACATACCATCACCCGCACTAAGATACTTCAAATGCAACATATAATAAGGCTGAGTTACTGTTTGCCGTCCAAAAAATCTGTGAGAGAAACCCGCAATTGTTTACTAGGGAAGCCCAGGTTGGTGAACCAGCCGGCTTAAAACACGCCGAGTTGAGTGTAAAAAAAAACTGCGACAGATCTGGTGATTATGTTAGACGGTGCGCAGTATCTGTGCTGCTACCTTATCCAGCGGGGTGAAAATTTAATTTACATAATATATCTTCTCCAAAGCGCCCAGACCTGATGTGAAATCTACCTAGTCTTATCTGCAGTGGATTCTGGGGTCTGTTCCTGGGGTAATAAAGCGGCTGGATTATGAAGCTGGCCACTGACTCCCCATATAGTGGCAAGGAAACGAATGAGTGGAGCTTTACCTTCACTCATTTGTCTTCATGGCATGCACAAAGACAATTTTACCTTTTCCTTACTTAAGGTGAGGAGTAAATGGTAGTTGTAATTTGTTCCTTTTTGGGTAATTCCCCGACGTCTGAGTTCTAATTTCCGGCGTTTCGGAACTCACTATCGGTTCCATCTTCATAGGCAGGTGAATGAAGAATGCCTATGAAGATGGAGCCGATAGCGAGTTCCGAAACGTCGACAGTTAGAACTCAGACGCCGGGGAATTACCCAAAAAGGAACAAATTACATTTAGAACATGGCGAAAGCTTAAAAGCAATAAATGGTAGTTGTTTCTCTGGAACGCGAACCCATACTCGTGTTTTGTTATGTCAGTCCGCAACAGAATGCGCGTTTTACAGATACAAGTTCTCGGTCCTTTTTAATATTCGTGATCTATTAACGCCAATCACACACAGTTTCTGGAAAAAATTAACAGTTTAAGTGTGTCAGATTACGTCGAAGTATGGGCTGTATTTATAGATCTGCATGCATATAACGCGTGTTTAATTTACACTGTTGCTATAACCGTTGTTTTATTTGAATTAAAACTCTGTTTTGTGATAACCAAACAAAAGGGATTGAACGCGCTAAAATTCGGCGCCATGCATGCATTTCATAACATGTTGGCCGTTGTATTTACATGCGTTGCCTGTTGTATAAGCTACAGAACTGATGTTTACCTTTGACCTCTGATGGTTTGCCTGCAGGCTAGGCATACAGGCCTGAGTGATCAGGGAAAACACAGTTATGTTTTTGTTTCTGTAATCTCTTAGTGGCTATTGTTTTATAACGTCGCTGTCAGTTGCTGAGATTGTAAGACGTCGTTGATAGATGAATAATGAGCAAGGAGCACCCGTAGAATGAAAATGACAGGAGAAAACCGAAGCACTTGGAGAAAAGCCTGTTCCGCTGCCACTTTGTCCACCACAAATTCCACACGGACTGGCCGGGCATTGAGTTCGGGCTTTGAAGCTAAGAGGCCGGCGACTGACTGCCTTAGCCATGGCACAGCCCCCTCTTATCTGTTATAATAATAAGCAAAATAATTATGTAAGTCCTGTTGCTTGAAACAAGACCTGGCAACGTCCGAAGATGTGTTTACATACGATACAATGTAAAACGCATTTGCTTAGTAATTGGGGCCTGGAAAACATGCAGTTGACAGATCGTACCGCCTTGCTGTCTGCCATAGTTTCAACACAATTCCCTAGCCTGGGTTTTCTTAACTGGTGGGTTGCCACCCAAAACAAGGGTCGAGATATCGTTTACGGGTGGGTTCCTTCTACATACAAATATTTTGTCCCTTTGGGGTGATAGCTTGAAGCTTGTTTGGAGCATGCGAAGGCTTCTTTGTCAGAGCGAAAGAAGTTAATCTGCAGGTGACAAGTTTTATTGCCTCCTACTTAGAGAGAATCTTGCCTCCAGGAGACTGTTGGAGGACTTGTATGTTGTGACAAAAGGGTATCTGAAGTTGTGAATTTTATAAAAGTAAGGTCGCCAAACAACAGGATATTTAGCTGTATGTGCTCAGATAATGGCTCTGACCACACATGTTTTCATATTCTGTGGTCAGGTGGCGGTACCCGACGAAACGTCCTTCGAGGAGTTGTGGCTTTACACACTGAGGTCGAAACCATTTTGTCTGAAAGAAATCATCCCCAGGCCCTAAGGTTTTCAAATTCCCGTTGCATGTTAAAACTAGCCCATCTTTCAGATATATCTGCCGAAATCAAGAGAGGTGAATATTTTAATGCAAGGCCGTGATCAATGATTTGGCTAGCAGAGAAGTTGACAGCTTTCAATGGACAGCTGACGTTATGGAAGAGGAAAATGGAAGAAAACGAAATACCTTATGTATTATTAGTATTATCATTTAATGCAGATTTTAACATTTTATCTAATTATAGATTTACAACACAATTTTAACATTGTTTATAATTATATATAGACACCAATATGTACATTTTTACCATTGCCTATGTCTACTTGCAGTACATACTGTATACGTCTAAGAAGCTTGCAACTCAGTGAAGAGGGCCCTGTGCTGTGGCCGAAACATGTAGGAGCAGTGAATAAATGATAAATGTTGTGCAACAGGTTGATAATGAGAGTTAATGTAAATTGGACAATTTTATGTTTTGTTGATAGTGCATCTCGATACATCCGTGTAATGAAAACCAACTTGATTCACTATTTATCCTCTGTTTGTTTCGTCAGTCAACCGCTACATGTTTCGGGCGTATTTGTAGCCCATCATCAGGAGGTATACTGTATATATATATATACAGCAATTGGTACGTGTTGTGTTTTTTAGTTGACTATCTGTTGTCCGACACAATTTCATTACCCGGATGTATATTGGACAGTTGCACGGAAAATGTATGGCATAACAAGAGCCCTTCTTTATCGATGTTAAATATCCTTCTGGAAGACGAAGTTGTTGAATTCCAAACGTAAAAAAAAATTATCGTGGAACGCGTGGAAGAAATATATCATAATGACGGCTATAACCTTCAAAACGTGACTGAAGAACGATTGGTGTGCATTCCATTCGACACTGCCATCAAAGATTCGGCTGATGATATTTGAAGCATCCCTGGCCCTCTAGAACAAATATCGATGTCTAAAAAGTACGAGACACTGCGCTATAATCTTCGGAAACAATGTATGTGTTCTGGGTCGAAGTGATATAGGTAAACTAGTGGGAAATTAAGTTGTGGATGATTACTACGCTTTTCCACGGCTGGCATGTGAGAAACAGTTTCATCGCTTGCTGCCACAGAAACTTAGCTTCGAAAAGGGCTACAACCACTTTTTGTTCATGATGCGGCTTTTAAAGGACCTTCAACGCTTGATAAAGGCAGGATTGACATTAATATATCGATAAATGTTTTAATACCGTCATGCAAATATTTGCTCCTTGGCGAAACCGTTTTGTACTACCGACTAATGAATTCATCACATTTTAATACTGCTGTTTTGTACAAGCTGCTGGTACCGTAAGCGTTAGTTATAGTTTGACACCGTCAGTATACAGTCGAACCCCGGTATAGCGCCACTGTTCACCGTATTTTGTGGTAGTGTATCGAGGGTGGCGGTAAGTCGATATGTCGTATACAAAGAAAATTCTATTCACAGATTTTCATGGGCGCTAAGTGAGGGTGGCGCTACACCGGTGTCTGACTGTACTTAACTTCTGGACAGAAGTAAAGTAATTACAAGGAAGTGTATTATAAATTCATAACTGAACTCCGAGTCGTGAAGTTAATTCTGAAACTTAGTTTGAGTTTCGGTCGGAATATCTTAGAAACCCCGGACACCCTTCCCTAGACCAACATTCAGGCATTTGTTGTGTACGTAGAATCCTGTGTCAGGAGTTACAGTATATTGAGTTTTGGGTTTCATTAGGTTTATGAGACAATTACTGTATCGTTTCTGAGAAATTTCATATAGCGCACTTACGGTCACACTGTCTGTTGTAAAAGTTATCTACTTACTATGCTTGATTGCTTGGACCAAACTGAATTGTGACTCAAAAAGTAAATGTGTGATTCAGAGTAACAAAGCAGTCTGTAAGTTTAAAAACTTGTCCCGACAGAAGTTTGGAATGTCAGCGACAAAGATATTTTATATTAGTTCTGTTGAAGGCATACTGGATGTTATTTTACAGCAAGGAATGTTCGAATGAACGCTAGAAGTATTCGTCTTTCTATTCATTTTGTTATTGGCTCGCTTGCTGTTTTTCTTCTATTCACAGAAAGTATAGAAGCCGAAGACAGAAATATTTGATTGAATTTCAAGATCTTGAAACAATCTGAATTAGATTTCATTGTCAGATTGAAAGAATGCTCGTTTATACGCTGGACGCATGTTCGTTTTGCCGAGTGATGCGGTTGCGCTTGTTTTTTTTTT
>Ga0123357_10004351_pt1 | contig 16603 bp, 18 predicted proteins | sample TergutEmb28metaG_FD_89873 | JGI IMG/M metagenome (GOLD analysis project Ga0123357, IMG submission 89873) | Embiratermes neotenicus P4 segment gut microbial communities from Petit-Saut dam, French Guiana - Emb289 P4 | ecosystem: Host-associated > Arthropoda: Insects > Digestive system > Gut ... | reverse complement strand
TATCCGTCACCCAGTCACTATCATCTTTATCTTCACCATCATCCTCCCATAGAATGTCATCTTCGGATCCGTCCAAAGCATTGCTTATGTAACACTTCTTGAAAGATCTGACGATAATGCTCTCCAAGATGGCTTTCCATGCAGCCGACACCCACCACGCAGCTTCTGAAGGAGCCGCGCATTTGATTTTTCCAGTTTCTGCTAACTCACGGGCAGGATCCGCAATCCAGTTTCAGATATTGTTGCCTCAATCTGTCTTTAAAGGGCTTGTTAATGGATACGTCCATTGGCTGCAACACTGATGTCATTCCACCCGGGATGACAACAAGCTCACTTTTCATCTTGCATCTTCAAGGCATCAGATGCCCTTTGAATGCATCAAGGACAAGCACTGACAGTTGATTTAACAAGGCTCTAGGCCTGCGAACCCATACTATTTTCAGCCACCCCAACAGCAGCTCCTCCGTCATCCATCTTTTTTCCTGGGCCCTGACTATAATGTCCTTCAGAAACAACTCTAATTTGGGTAGTCTTCCTTTTCCAAATTAGCAAGGGTGGATAGTTTTCTCCCATCAGCAGTTGCTGCCAGCATTACTGTTAGGCGAAGCTTTTCACACCCAGTGGTTTTCAAAAGTACCTCCTTCACACCTTTCTTCTTCAACGCGTAGTTTGGCGGCATATCAAGATAAATAGCCGTTTCATCGGTATTGGCCATTTGCCCCATCAGAATATTTCCCGCCTTCCTCAGGTTGGTGATGTACTGCTGATAATCCTACAACTTTTGTTCAAAATCTTTTGGGAGCTTCTGGCATATCGTCATCCCACGCCGCAATGCCAGTCCCATCCGGCACACAAACCTTATGGCCCATCCTTCACTGGCTTTAAAACGACTTTGAGGAATGTTCAAAGATCTGGCCTTCTTTATCGCCTCCTCGCACAGTAGATCATAGCTCACAAACAGTCCAGTCTTGCGTCTCTCATGAAAGAACGTGAAGACTGGGTCCAGTGAATTTCTTTCGTGACGTCTCACGCCCGCTGATCGCTGCCTTGTGTTTCCGCCACAGTCGAACATTGCTTTCATCAACTCCAAAAATTGCAGCGGCTTTGCAGTTTCCCTTATCCTCTGCGCACCGACTAACTTCACATATGAACTTTGCCGTATATGATAGTCTTTTAGATTTCTGGCGTCCCTCTTCCATAACTAGGGTACATGACAAATTGGAACAAGCAGTCTGTTGACCGGTATTCCTTCAGTTGAAATTATAACCCCAAGTGGAGTTGAGCAACGAGGCATTTCAATTTCAGCATAAAAAGCGTGATGTCACAGTGCAGCCAGTAATTGCATATATTTATTTTGGTATGCATCCTGTTTATCGTTTTCCTACTGTAAGAGAGCATAATCCAAATTAAATGTAAGACGGGCATGAAAGAACCCATATAAAATTGGCAAATTATGATACAAAGAAAGTTGGCGCTTAGTCCATTTTAGTACTCGTGGTCAAATCTTGGGCGACAGTCACACAGTGACTCGGTTTTTTGGCTGGGAAACGGCGTGCTATATATCAACAGTGATATTAGGTGCGGTATATGGTCACATTCCAGCAGGGTACACAGCAGGAACATTCTGCTACAAAACACACTGTTATTTAGACGTTCCTGTAGACAGCAAGTTTGGCAGATTGAATGAGGCTTTGTTCAAGGAATGGTGACTGTGTCGCCCACACTGCTAACGTATCGTGAGAAGGTAATGAAAGGCCCCCTGCTGCATAGCATAGCAAAATAAACATACCAGTTTTCTAAGATTGCAGGCTGTCTGCAAAGCACTTTATTCATGAGGTGTATACGGACATAATTGGGTAAAGCGGCCAGAGCGTGAATCTGATCACAAACCATTATATAATGTGGAGTTAACTTGTGGGGGCTATAATTCTGCGCCTCTACATGAATGAATGAAGCATTTAAATTGCCGCAGCGCTAATCAGCTGTGGCGCGTTTGTACTGCAGGCAGTTAAATGGCCACTTCACACACGGCGCCTTAGTTGGATAACGGTTAAAGCATTGGTTAACATCCAATATTATTCAATCAGTCTGCCTTGTAGGCAAGGGGCGGTTGAAGGAAAGGTGTGGATTAGAACCGCAAACTAACCTTTTTTTCGTTTAAGAAATCGGCAAAAACTAGTGCAGATTAGATTCGGGTGCGGATTAGATTCGAGAATGTACGGTATAGTGTATTCTAAACTCAAAATATGAATGTAGTGCAAACCTTAAATAACAGAAATAATATCCCCAACACAAAACTTTACACACCACATGTTACATGTGTATTATACTTACAAAAAGACAATGTACGTATGACGTACCACATAAGCGTGTTTGTGCAACTACTGTTGCAGTGGAAAAGTACAAATATTACACATTCTGAGTGTGTGTCTGTAGCCTTGGTTATCCAGCACGCAAAGCCCATGCACCATATTATATTTTCATCCGTGGCCTCCCCTCCCCTGGTGTATCACATTTTTTTCCACATCGCCCCATACACAGCACAATATTTGAAAAAATGTTACTGAACATGAGATGAGTATTTTGATTTTTCCTACAACTATTGTCTGAAACATTCCTAATTCTAAGAAGCATTCAGCCAAAATATCATCGGAAATGTACATACGTCTTCATGTAAAGTACCTTCTATTCTTGTCAGAGTTTAATGAAACTTGAATTTTCTCAACAGATCTCCGAAAAATACACAGGTATCAAATGTCACAAAAATCCATCCAGTGGGAGCTGAGCTGTTCCATGCAGACAGACATGACATAGCTCATACTTACGTTTTGAAATTTTGCAAATGCACCTAAGATCACTCCAACCGTACACACACACACAGTAATTATGCAATGAATATTTTTTTATGGAAAATTGAAGTGGTTACAAATTTCCTTTCGCAAGCCACATATTTGTGAGCATCAGAACACACAGTTTCACCTAACCTCATGCTATAGTGAAGAATGTGAACGAATCATAATTTCAAGTTTATGGCTCACATAGTTCGTAATTACTTCTTGTGATAAGATTGAAGATATTCTATCTTCTTGCTAACCTGTACTTCAAAATAATTCCAAAACATTCCTAACTTACATGAGAAGAGAAAACAGAAAAAAATAATGAAAAATTACTTCATGAGGGAGTGACTTAACTCCAGAATAAAAGTTCATGAGAAATAACGAATGATGTTATTTTGTTTGCATCAATGTCATGTAAATTAAAACTTTCTAGGAACTGTACTGAAAAACTAAATATACAGGCAAAGTGCTGGAGCAACAGGGATCAGGATTACAACCCTGGATGTTCGACTGCTGATTACATACAAGTATATTGTACAAAATACAGTCACACACATGCCTCAAGAGGGCAAGTTGCAATGAAAGATACTAACTTTTTAAGGTGCATCTAATGATTTAAATTTGAAGGTGTCTGCAAAAACAAAGGAGTCTAGCTGACAGACGGTATGAGGCTCATATTTTGTCTATATGCATCTACAAAGAAACAAACAGTTTAGGGGTTGACAGACATGAAAGAAAAAATTTGCATTATGAATATAACATACTCAGAAAGCATTTAAAGGAAAGCTAAGAAATATGCAATTTTTGTCAATGTAACAGAACACTGTGACCACTCTACACAGAAAGTGTTTTCTCACTGAATGTTCATATGCAATCATGTGAAGTATGGTATCAAAATTTATAAGGAATGTTTTATTTTCTTTTGCATGTTCAAAAATACTGACATGCACATCTGAATTGTTATATACGTCACACAGATCACTGCAGTTAAGCATCTCAGACTTGACAAGAAATATTTCTTTTGCAAATAAAAATATCATGCAGGACTTTGAGAGTACGTTTGTGGGGGGGGGACTATATGACAAAGCAATAATATGTGGAATCTGTGCTGGACAACTTGGCAATGGGACACATTTTTATTGAGTATTTTTGTTTTCTCCTGATTCAATCCCACACCAGTCCATGTGGAATTAGTGGCAGTCAAAGTGGTGCTGGGAGAGCTTTTTGCCTGAATATTTTGGTTTTCCCATCAACAATGCTCCACCAATGCTCCATACTCACATTTTATTCATCTTCCTCTAACATTACAAAATCTCAGTAAGAAAATGACAGGGTTGTTAAACAAACCGCACCCCCATCCCCCTACAATCACATCAAATTAAATCATTTTATGACCCCCTGTAGGTCATACAGATACAGACTTCTAAAGAAAGAAGGTATCAACAATTCTGAAGATAATAAATCTTGCAGTCTGGCATAAAGTGTTGCTGCATTTCAGCAGCACTGTGTAAGAATTTCTTCAGGCAGATGGGACAAATGTTCTTTTATATCAGCTAAACTAAACTGCACATTAATGCAGCATGTTAGACATTAAGTTGTTCTTGCACTTACACTGTGCCATGAAAGTGTACAAGGCACATGCAGAGTTCAGTACATTCTTAAACTTGTTACTGTAAACAAGATAAAAGACGATACTTCATTCGGGTTCCTTTTGTCATACATTATGGCAGTTTGAGTAATAACCCTGCATTGGTACGGCATACCTGAATATAAAAATTTAATCTCTTAAGTGATGAAATGTTTGACCTGCGTTCATACTGACAGCTTTGAATAGCTTCATGACTAAACAAGGGCCCCAAATTACCATCTATTAGGAGAGTATATGGGCCCCAGAACAAACACAGCTGCCAGGCATTCAGTCTGTAGCACTTTAAACTACACATCCCTCACAAACTGGTGCATTCTGCATTTGTGGTAAAGACTATGTCTCAAATTTAAATGGCCCTACCAAATACAAACCTGTACTCCATATCTTCATGACGTATGTACTAAAACAGTGGCAACCGCAAAATACTACTAGCACTACAATCTAATGCAAAGTACATCACATAGATGGATAGGTATGATTAAGAACATGCATAAGGGCCACTTCATTGTGTACATGCTAGATATAAAACCATCACGGTCACCAAAATGATATAAATGAGACAGAGAAGATGTGAAACTACTATACACATTTTATAAGAATGGACAGTCGGTACTGCTGATGGAACTACATGCCCTACTTCTGACGGTATATGCACCATACATCACACTGTCTAATTTTTTGCATTAAAAAAGACACTAGTTCAAATGCACATTAATCTTTTAATATGCAGATTTTTGTTTGGCACTATTCAAAATGGAACATGCTGTTGTAGGCATTTTGAAGGTATAAAAATTACAGTTTTTGACCTAAACCTACCCCCATAAAATGCTGACCCCCCACCACACTACCCTTTGTCACCTCAAGTACTGACACATTTGTTTCCAGAAAAGGAACAGTGTGACATACCACAAACAATTTCATAGTTACATATCCAATATATATCATATTATACTTAATATGTAAAATTATAAACAAAATTTGAGTATAAAATACATATTCAAATGACAAATTCTGTCCTCAAAATCTATGAAACACATACAGAAAAAATTCACATACTTGTACATGGTAGAGCACATAATTGTGTCCCCAGTGGACAACCACATTGTTAATTCTTTAATTCTGAATATATACACTGAAACAAATAATGTCACATTCAGATAACTGAAGGAAAGTAATTTCTAGCAGCCCGTACCAGTGTGATGCAACATAACATTGAAAGCTAGCCGACTTATTTGCACTAAAACTTGTAGAAAATGAACATAATATAGCCAGTTTATTCCACTTGATATGATGTCACTGATAAGGGTGAGCTGAGCAGTAACTGAACTGTTTGCCGCTCAAAGACTTGTTGGTTGAAACGTCAACCAAACAAGACAGGCAAAACAAACCTCCACGACAACAACCATCACTGGTTTGTAATGATAAATTGTCTTCTGGGTATTTCCCTGGCATCTGAGTATTAAAGACCGACGTTTCGGAACACTGTATCGGTTCCATCTTCAACAGGTGCTGCAATGTGCATTACTACTACACGGCGAAAGTTTAAAATCTAGAATCAATGGTTTCTTTTTCAGCCCTGCCTGACAAATACCTGGGCTGTACTTCTAAATCAGCCATGAATGCTTCTGTCTGTATCCTGCACAGCCTGAATCACAGACGACATTCACTAATCAGTGGCTTCAACATGAGAGACAGAAAATAATAAAATAATTACTCTGTCCAGCTGGAAGTTATAATATTCCTTATACAACACAGTAAACTATAATTTCTTACAGTTGTAAAGCTCATTATTCTATTCTGTGTAATTTACTGCTATCATTTTCAAGTCTTTCCTTATGGCAGGAGTAGAATGTTGAGTGTGTGCTGCACATTGCCTGTGTTTACATTACTGTTTCTATACAACAGTCTTTACTGAGATGCTAATAATTACTTAGGTGGTCAAGAAATTCCCACCTCTTATGGAACGTATGGGTTCACTGCTTTGCTCACTCCTGTCCCTACCCTGAACCACAAGAACTCTGAACACAAACATCTGCACACATAACATCATCTCCTTCAACTGTCCTAAATTAAACAGTGTAGGAGTCAAATAAATAAATACTCTCCTACCTTATGCTGATATGGGGACCGTGGTAGCACAGCAGTTAAGGTGCTGTGCTACAAATCGGAAGGTCGCTGGTTTGATTCCAGATGGTGTCACTGGAATTTTTCATTGACATAATCCTTCCTTTCGCATTATGGCCCTGGGGTCAACTCAGCCTCTAACAGGAATGAGTACCAGGAGTATTTCCTGGGGGTAAAAAGCGGTCGGTGCATAAGGCTGACAACCTTACCACCATCCTGGGCCACTGTCACGTATTCTAAGAACATTAACTTCCTGGAACCTTCTGGGCACCTTGGGCCTGTAATGGGACTATTTTTTTTTTCTTATGCTGATATGGCAGTATCCTCTGTACTTCAGCAGATGTAGCTACTACACTGCCAGCACTTGACTCTAGGTATCGCAATAACGTTGACTCTGATGGGACATTTCCTTTGTAAAAAATTTAAGGTGACAGTTGGATTCTCAGGCACCTCAACAGCAAAAATACCTCAACTTAGAGACAAGTAAATATAAATAGACCCATAAATAGTTGTGTGTTACGGACAGCATCTGCTGTCAAACAGTAATCATTATGTCGATTGCAGCAAATATCCTGTGCAAGCATACAAGAATTTCCCATTCTGATAAGTGCAGTTTTGACCTGAAAACCCTTACTCATTTATATCGTGGTAACCCTGACTTACACATGCTACACTATGGGATACAAACACATAACCTGCAATACAAGTTCAGTAACATGGGATATGTCTACTGAAAGTATGGAACTGCAGGGAAAGAATGAGCATGCTATAGACAGCAATGTGCTGCTGAATTACCAGTTGGATGTTTTTGTAGTCTCTTGCAGGTACTTGACAATATTCTGTACCACATCAATGCTGGTTGCTTGGCCTCCCAGATCTGTTAACAAATACATACAGCTAATGTGATAATATGCAGCAAGATGTTCTACTGGCGTGATGTCACAAACCATAACGAAGTAACACCTCTTCAGAAATGACCATGTATCTTAACATAATGCCATAATTTCCCAGACGGAAGAGAACTTCAAATATAAGACAACTGCATCTTGTGTGTATGTAAAATGTGACTTTATGAAATTACATAACTTGATGCAACCACAAACATGCAAAACATTTGGAAAAGACGTCACACGCTAAAGTAACAAATCAGTTTTCCCATGTGATCTTCATGTCCCTAGTCTGTATCTCTTACATCAGTCTGCCCCACACTCTTACAAAATATGTATAGACTGACTTCATCAGCAGCAGCGTTCATCGATCTGCAGAACAGTGACAAAATATGATAAACTGTTCTGTGTTACAAAAGACAAGCTACACAAGAAATGAATGCATAAGGCAGAGCTAGAAGATATGCAATCTGAGTTCAAGTCATTTTGTCAGAAAAGAACTGACGGCAGGATCTATGGAAAAATGACCAAAACAAAGCTGAACATTTTGCAGCAGATTTAAAAACAGACTTTTAACTTCATGCATTGCAGGCAGGAGTAAATAGTGGATGGGGCTTTGCTTGAGCCAGATGGCTCCTAACCAGCAGTCTGTTGGGAGTACAAGAGTTGTGCAAGTACAAGAAAATCTTTAACTTTGTGTTTCAGATCATGCTGCGAACATTGAGAATCCTGAATTATGCTACACTATATTTGCATTTCCAAGGTAACCACTGCAAAAAGACAAACACTGCCATACCTGCATTGATTCTGAATTTTACATTCATAGGGCTGTGCATCGTAATATTATTTCTATAGTAAAACCAACTAGATGCACCAATGTATCAAATTTATTTTATTTTGGAATGACACTCTACATGTTTCGGAAGGTCTTTCCTTCCTTCATCAGTTCAAGACCTTACATGCAGCAAAAGGCATTTGTCAGACAGATACTGTTAGGCAGACAGCAGTATCTGTACAGTACAGTAACAGGCATTTGTCAAACAGATACTGCTGTCTGCTTTCTAGCAAGCAGACAGCAGTATCTGTTTGACAAATGCCTGTTGCTGTATGTAAGGTCTTGAACTGCTGATGATGGACAGAAAGAACGTCCGAAACATGTAGAGTGCCATTCCAAAATAAAATAAATGTGATACATTGGTGCATCTAGTTGGTTTTACTATAGAAACTGCATTAATCCCTTAAACACTGGTGTCATAATATGATATACTTAGCAGCAGGACACAAACTTCAAGATTATGTACTTCAACCATTATCAGGCATTACAATAGAAGTTTCACAAATTTCATTCGACGTCATTAAACTGAGTTTGCGTTATCTATTCTGAGATGAGAGAACTTTTATGTAACAAATGTCATGGGTGTGTTAGCACTGAATGACAAGCGGGGTAGATTGTCGTCAGTGAAGTTGAAATATTGGAAAGTGGTCATAGCCTATCTCAAGGTATTATCCTGGAATTAGCTGAATGTACTGAACAAAAGTGTGTAACACCTATTACACTTGATGGTGTCCTATCCAATATTCAAACTGGGTGCCACCTCCTGAATACAAGTCATATGCCAGCTTGCTTGGTGCCTGTGGCACAGTCAGACTTTTTACCATACAAAAGTTACTTTTACAAGTGACACTGCCATGAACACACCACAAATTTAGCCAAAAATACCTGGTGTGTGGATACGATCTTCATTGACAGTTCTAATGATTGCTTTTTGAATCATGTCAGCATGGTAGTGGTGGCCCAGGTGCTCCAACATGTCAACAGCTGCATTCAGCATGGCAACCGGGTTGGCAATGTTCTTCCCTGCAATTGCCGTTCCTGTATTGCGGGTGCCCGGTTCAAATATGGCGTACTGTGCAGAAAAATAAAATGTCTACATACCTGGGATGAAAGGAGCTTTGGATTTGTGACAGGCAAACAAAGTAACATTAAATGTCAATCATTATTCAACCACTCAAGTTGCCAATATGATTTTCGATGCTTATTTTGGGACTATATTTAACTGAACATCCCATTATCAAATTATCTCAATATCTGCCAATATAAAATATTGCTTTTGATTCCCAAACAGTTCATTCAATATAGCATGAAAAAACACTGTATGCTTTTTATGAAGTCCCAAAAATGTAACATAAATATGTTACTGAACAGGCTTCAAAATCCTTGGATTAAGAATGTGATCTTAATAATGTTACCAGTAAATGAATATTTCACATCAAGAAATAAAGTGAAATGCCAACTTCATGCAACAATGTAATTTATTGAAGTTTCTTCAGCTCGACATGTTTCGGGCGCATACGCCCATCGTCAGGAGCACTGGATGTTAATTTGCGGCATATGGCTTTCCGCACCCAGTTTGTAGATGGGTGCGGAAAGCCATATGCCACAAATTAACATCTAGTGCTCCTGATGATGGGCGTATGCGCCCGAAACATGTCGAGGTAAGGAATCTTCAATAAATTACATTGTTGCATGAAGTTGGCATTTCACTTTATTTCATGATGAAGATGCACGGTCAAACAACCCTCAAATTTCACATCAACTCACATGATCACCGTAATTCTTGCCAGAGAGCAGGCCAGCACCTCCCACAAGACCACACACAACATTAGACACGATAGTGCCATACAGGTTTGTCATTATCATAACATCAAACTGGTGCGGCTCTCTAACCAGCTGCATGCAGCAGTTATCAATGATCATGTCATTGTGCTCAATGTCAGGGTAATCGCTTGCTACCTTGCGGGATGTCTCCAGGAACAGACCATCAGACAACTTCCTGAAATTGAACAGAAGCCAACTTCATTCCTTGGACTTACAAGTTTGTTCTGTATTTGCTTTTCATTACAGCTATCACTTTCTGGACAGCACTGACATTGCACAGAAAGATGCAAGCCTCTGAAAACGTGGTGTCATAAGTGAGGAACAGTCAGCTTGTATTCCAGGTTAATGAAACAAGATCTAGTTTGTTGCTATTATTACAGGTTTTTCCAAAATTCCTTTACCATATGATATTTCTAGTGCATATATACTGTCTCACTCACATACCAATTTTGAATTCAACAGCTACTGCAGAACCAAATGGTAAGTTAAAAAATTAAAACTTAAGGACACTTGAACTAAACACACATGCCCAGATTTTCTGTTACACATACTGCAATGAAGAAAGTTTATTACTGCACCGATCTTCTTCCAAGGCTAATTATTTTGCAGCTTTAACAACATTCGGTACTGCAGCATTCAACATGTTACAAACGTCTTTATATGCATGACATCACAGAACTGATAATCCGAGACTCTTACATAATGTTCGCCTTATGGATAGTGGTCACCTTCTTGCGGCCATGCTTCTTGGCATACTCAAAAGCGTAACGAGCAACACGCTCAGAGTTCTCCAAGGTGACAACCTTCATGCTTTCCACAACACCATGGACACTCTGAAATATACATGACAAGCAACACATTAATAAAGCTTAATTTCTCACAATAAGATGGAACATTAAACAAATATGGGTACATGGAGGTGAACAGGTGTGATGTGTGACAAAACTGCATGTTCCTTAAGCAGTAGCCGTAGTATTAAATTTTGTTGAACGTATTCCATAACAACAAAATCTTTTTAGAACTAAAATTTAGTTCTTACATGTGCACAACCTCTAACACCCAGTGCTTCTTGGAAATATGAATGTACAAAAATGCCATGTACTTTATTTTCACTGAAACATGACGTACTCACTTCATGCTCCAACATGGCGTACTCTCCCTCTGTGTTCTGACGCACGATGATGATGTCAACATCCTTATGCCTGGCTGTCACACCAGGGTATGACTGACAGTGAAGTACGTTAACAAACAGATCTAACTCATTGCGCAGAGCAACATTTCTTGACAGCACCTCTCGACTCAAGCTTCCGGTCTCAATATTCCCTGGCAAAAGGGGGGGAAAAAACATAAATCTGTACTTTTTTTTATTTTGTACAACAACCAACCAATGCACAATTAATTGGTAAATTATTATACTGCTCCTACATGTTTCGACACTATCGTGTCATCCTCAGGCAGCTTGTAATCAATATCTTGCTAAGCTACACAAGTATGTCAAATGCAGCTGTTGGTAATACAATTTAAAATTTCACATATGTTGTTGAAATCCCAACGTTTAAAATCTTTAAAATATTAAACTGTCCTATTTATAATAAAATGGCTAAAATCATTTTGTTCTTATCATTCACATGAAGTTCTGTGTGGTAGCTGTATACACAATCTGTATGTTGATGCTGTCATCGTACTGACTTGGTACATTAAAATTATATTACCAACAACTTATGTAACTTAGCAAGGTACGAACTACGAACTCCCTGAGGATGACACAGTAGTGTCAAAACATGTAGGAGCAGTATCATAAACTGTAAATTAATTGTGCATTGGTTGGTCACTGCACAAAATAATAAAGGATGCAAGGTACAGATGTCAAAATAAATCTGTACATTTCTGTATGTTGGTCTGCATTAATATTTGTAAGTGATGACACCTGATAACACTTTGCAAGTATATTTTATTTCTTAAGCCAAATACTATAATCTCTTACATTCTCAATAAACCATGAATTAATGTACCTAAAGTTTACTGCTAGTAGTAGGCTGATAGTAAGCCATATCTGGTACAAATTAATGGAACTTGGCAAGAACAAATAGTGCTGGGTCTAAATTTAAATGTACTCCTTGTATTGGTCTTCTTTTGTAATGCTGTTTTACAGGCTTACAAATAACAATGAATATGAAGTATAGGGTAAAATAACTACTTAAAAAAAAATTGCTTTTCACTGTATTTATACATTCCCTCCTACATACATTGGGTAGGCATGATCCACTCTTCCCAGTACCTAAGTCAAAGACCATCATGTGAGAGTTCCACTGTAGTCCCCCTTCAAACAACAACAACAACTATTAACACATCACATTTATTGGTTTAGTACACCACAAACATACTATGTTTTCTCTGCTTACATTACATGATGTTTTGTACTGGGATGTGATTAAACCTAGCTATATACAAACACATTTCAGAAGAGCTGGTTATTTCACAATGCCGTACCAACTGTGCAAACATGAGGTTCTCACAGCTGTGCTGACGGACTATGACATCTTCTGGAGACTCGGACTGCTTGACCCTGAAGACGGAGACTCTAAACTCCTTCAAAATGTCACTAACTATTTACCAGTCCAACATGGCTCAATATCCCAGAAGACCCAAATCTCCTGTATCAACTACTAAGGTCACGTAATGCCAAATGATGCATGCATGAACAATGAACAAAACAAAATGTGTGCAGCTATGAGACGAAGCAGTTGTGGTATATCTGTGGCAGTACTACTGCATTCTGGTTGGACGGAGGAAAACTGATGAAGAACTGCAGGGAGGATATCGAGATATTAGCACATACATCAGGTGCATCGTCACACATATCCAATTACCTTTAATAGCAACTCCATTCCGCCTGATTGAGGTTATTACATATTCCAAATCTTCATTGCTTTCACTTTTCGGATCCATTTGAACTTCTTCAAAATCAACAGGGACACCAGCATATCTGACAAACAATATGAACATCATCACAGATCCGAAGCTACTCACACAATGACACACTAGGCTATTCCTGACATTTATCATATTTTTTACTCAAATTCTGAAATTATTCTGAGCAACTGCACACTTTTACATGCCATGAAATGCCAGAGTAACACAATTATTTTGAGTTTCTGTTTGCTACATTACTTTATATTGCTGTATTAACTGCTGAGGCTATGGAGCACCAGATGGCAAGATTAAGTCATGGCCCACTTTACACTAATATTCCAGCATTTGTCAGAAAATACCAATAGAATAGAATAGTATTTGGGTTCGAGCCCTTCCAGGCCCGGTGAATCTAGGCCTTAAGACTGACCCTTTGTGCCCCATATTCCATACTAAATTAGAGGAGCCGTGTTACTTTAGCAAAGTTACAGATGGCCCCTGTACTTTGTTTTCTAATATCCTCAGGGTCCAAAAAGAAGGTACCCAGATCTGTATTTCTGAGTGTAGCCAAGGCCTCACACTCACAAAAAATGTGGACTGAGGTTTCCTCCTCAGTACCACATTTCCTAAAATCTCAACATCCTCTGGGTTCAAAAAAGAAACCAAGATATGCTATCCTTTTCCCTCAAAGAGTCCCGACAAGCGAATCCCCTCCGGGTTTCCCAACGGGGCCCCTATGGAGAGAAATACCCACTTATAGGACATTTTTACCTCTCACTTAATATATATTTTTTTTATCTTTCCCTCAGAGTCCCTGGTAAGGGAGCCCCCTCCATGTTCCCTAACAGGGTCCCCATGGGCAGGGATACTCCGTCACCAGAACCACTTGTCTACTTTTCATTCATTCACTCATTCCTTCACGCATGTCTGCCAGAGTCCCCAGAAAGGAGCCCTCCTACATACATATGGGGAAAAACATAAGGTCACTGTCCACAGAGCCCCACAAAGATGGAAGGCCTACATACAATGGGGTGCAGCCTGGTTCCCCAAGGGGATCGTTACAATACTGCTTTCTCTACTCCCGTGCCATGAAGCCTTCAGCACAATACCTTCCACCTTGGCTTGGGTAGACCAGAGCTCCATTAGCTAGCATATGTTGTGGCAACCCCCCATTAGGGTATATCCTCCACAACTGTTACCGCCTCCCATGTGACCCAGGGTAGAGCAGAGTACAGAAAATACCAAGGACAACAAATGAAACTTCAACCAGGAAACATGCCAGTTCAGATCTGAACCAGACACCTCCCAACAAGTTCATGAGATGTCATCCACCATGACACAGTTGTATGTTATGGGTGCACTCTGAGTGACAGCAACTTGTTTGAAAGTTTCTGACACACACTACCCTTATCTTCAGGGTAGACTGTACTGGAAGTCACAATTCAGTCAAAGGATTCCCTGATGTTATGTACGTTTCAATCAACAGTTTTCACTTTCCATCTTGTACCTGAACACCTCCTTCACGTAGTTCATGAGTTCCGGGCCAATACCACTTCCAGGAAGCATAGTGACAGTGTGCCGACCGCCATACTGTGCCTTTGGAATTGCGGCCTGCACAAACACATGACTTGCACTCAGTGAACACTTAATAACAGTTACTATTTCCTAAGGGTAAAAAATTGTACTAACAATATCCTGTGTGGGATGTGCAGGTCTGATAGCAGAGTTACTGAAGATTCAAGCATTCTGGAACATGAAGGTGTGGTGCTTATGTTGAACTGTTTGACCCTTGAAGATTAAAACACTATGACTGCTTGAAATGCTGAAAACCACTCGCTCAGTGGCACAGTGACATATCCCAGAAGACGAATCCTTGACCGTTTGGCGCCGGAATTATTTTTTTAATTTTAGTACACTCTGTATATAAAATGTGAATAATGCAGGAACCAAATACATTAGAATTATGAAACAAACTGCATTTTGAAGAGAAAGAAGTGGAGAGTATATACCGTGTTTAAAATATTCCGCACCTATATTTGTTGAATAAATATATAAAATGCAACGTTTAGAGGTTAGCGGTGCAGTACGACCACTATAGGGGTCGTTAGGCGTCAAAGGATTAATATAATTTGTGACTAAAGGTAAGTTTTACACTGTAACCTGCCAAGAAGGGATTACAGGTATAGGTCTACTCTTTCTTGACTTCAACACTAGATAAAGGTGGGTAGATAACACCATGTCCTGGTTGATTTATCCCAAGGAATGACCCGGCACCCAATGTATAGGAAGGTGGTTGGGCCCCCAAGACCTGTCAGGATGAGTGTGGAAAATCTCACTTCATCAGGATTTGAACCCTGAACCATCCAGCCCATAGCGAGTTGCTATAGTGACTATGCTATCCCAGCCCATATACACCCAGTGCCTAGGAATACTAAATAAAATCAAAGTCTTGCATTTATATCAGAAATTAAGTTGAATGGAAATCACACGTCTGAGACCAAACACAAGACTTCAGATACGCAGTGTTAGTTTCAATAAACAGAAGCACTACAGAAGTTGAGCAACAGATGCATTACACATCTAGATCTATAATCACTATATGGGCAACACACCCTTTATGAAAACATGCTTCAGAATCACACATTGTCATAATTTCATGAGAAACTACTTCAAATACAGAATTCATATGTTAGACTTTCATTCAACTGCATTCCTCTACTGTTATGGAATATGAGCTCATCTATACAAAACTTTCTGTCCAATAAAAACAATCCAACACAAACAGTTGATATGAATATGCTACCAGTTTACATAAAGTTTGCAGGTTGGACACACAAATGCACATGCAGAACAGGCATCACAACGGACTGAGAACAAACAACTTTTGATCATTAATGCCAAATAGCAAACCCTGTGCTCTGAACTTTAAGTTAAACACAACAGTAACAAGTAGTTCACAATTTCAATAAAAATGTAAAGTTGTGCCTGTGCACACCATGAAGGCACACCAGTAACACAGCAGTACAGTTCCACACCACGAAGGCACACCAGTAACACAGCCAGTACAGTTCCGCACCATGGAGGCACACCAGTAAGACAGCGGTACAGTTCTAGTCATATTAACCTCAGTGCAATGTGGAAATGGGTGCTCAACTTCACACCCCAGCTGCTTAAGCCCCAGGAAAGAACCCTTCTATCCACTGAATAGGGGTTGAGTGGGCCCCAGAGCCAGTCTGGACATTTTTTGAGAACTGAAAAATCTCTTGTTCATGCTAGGGTCTGAACCCCAGACCATCCAGTCTGTAGCCCAGTCTCTATACCCACTACTCTATCCCAGCTCACACACAATTTGAACCCCAGACCACCCAGTCTGTAGCCCAGTCACTACTCTATCCCAGCTCACACACAATTTGAACCCCAGACCATGCAGTCTGTAGCCCAGTCTCCACTCTATCCCAGCTCACACACAATTTGAACCCCAGACCATGCAGTCTGTAGCCCAGTCTCTACTCTATCCCATCTCACACACAATTTGAAC
>Ga0123357_10004350_pt1 | contig 16603 bp, 5 predicted proteins | sample TergutEmb28metaG_FD_89873 | JGI IMG/M metagenome (GOLD analysis project Ga0123357, IMG submission 89873) | Embiratermes neotenicus P4 segment gut microbial communities from Petit-Saut dam, French Guiana - Emb289 P4 | ecosystem: Host-associated > Arthropoda: Insects > Digestive system > Gut ... | reverse complement strand
TGTGTTCCTCTACCGCCCCCCCCCCCTCTCATGCCTTCGTGGCGTGGACTGGGGAAAAAAAAATCTTTCACTTTTACGTTTTGTTTCTGTGTTAAGCTTTATAATCTGGGGGCGGAAGTGTAATGAGAGTTCGTACAACATGGTGTCTGTTTGGTGGTTGTATTGTTACTACCACACTGTCATGTCAGTACGTCAGAAGATGTCTGCATAGCTAGTAGAGAGTAACAGGTGTTCTTATCGGCAACTTCCATCTCATAATCTACCAAGTCACTGCCTTATTGTTTACAATATGCACACTAAGAAGGTTATTTTTAAGGAGAAAATTCGACCATTAAGCGCGTTTTGTTCAAGGGTTACTGAATTCAAAAAGGCTGTGTTTGAAATGCCGTACTTCTGGAGGTTCATCTTGGAGATAAAACTGCAAATAACTGTGAACTTTTTTTATTTTTTGCCTGCACGTAATACCACATATTTCGTTACATGGATACCTAATTTGGGTAGTAGTATGCGAGTACTACTGTTCTGATATAGTAGTAATAGTAGCAGTAGCAGCAGCATTAGTAGTATTAGTAGCAGCAGTAGTAGTAGAAGTAGTAGTAGCAGCAGTAGTAGTAGTAGTAGCAGTAGTAGTAGTAGTAGTAGCATCAGTAGCAGCAGGATTAGTAGCAGCAGCAGCACTAGTAGTAGTAGTAGTAGTAGTAGTAGTAGTAGTAGTAGTAGTAGCAGCAGTAGTAGTAGCAGCAGCAGTACTAGTAGTAGTAGCAGCAGTAGTAGTAGCAGCAGCAACAGTAGTAGTATTAGTAGTAGTAGCAGCAGTAGTAGTAGTAGCAGCAGTAGTAATAGCAGAAGTAGTAGTAGTAGCATCAGCAGTAATGGTAGTAGTAGTAGCATCAGCAGCAGCAGTAGTAGTGGTGGTAGTAGTAGTAGCATCAGCAGTAGTAGTAATAGTAGCAGCAGTAGTAGTAGTAGTAGTAGTAGTAGTAGTGGTAGCAGTATTAGTGTCAGCAGTAGTTATAGTAGTAGTAGTAGTAGTAGTAGCATCAGCAGCACAGTAGTAGTAGTAGTAGTAAAATCGCTTTCAAATTTTCTTTATTACCGTTCTCATTCGATACCCCAATGGCCAGTTACAAAACCTGTATTAACACATGTACTTAAAATATAATAATAGTAATAACTCAATGGAACAAAGTCCTTCCTGTGAAACTAGCCGGTTCTCAGCTAGTCAAAAAATTCCCCTCGTTTTATGGAACCCGCAGGTTCATAACTGCATTCACAAGTGCCCGCCACCTGTCCCTATCCTAAGCCAGCTCAATCCAGTCCATGCTCCCCCAACCCGCTTCCTGAAGCTCCATTTTAAAAGTAGTACGTTCCATCCTCCGTGCATTAATCGGATCTGTAATGTATAAACAGCCAACAAAATGCACTTCAATGCTTGTGATGTATTTCATTCACAATGTTCTGCGCAACATATATCGGCCGCTGATGTGGCCGTCTTCAGGTTGTTGTTATTATTAAAAGAATGCGGAGTGACGCTTGACGCAGTGCATCAAGCCGAACTCCGCATTGACTAATCAATTTTAACTCCCAAGATTTTAATCGTTATCCACATTTAACCTATATTTAAATTACTTATACAATTTCAACTGAAATTACAATGATTTTAATTGTCTTGGACTGACGGCGACACAGGTGACCACATTTGTACTTTTGTATTCTTTTAATAATGTCATCATCCTGAAGATGGCCGCGATAGTGGCCGAAACACGTTGGTGAGAAAAGTGTGAATAAAATACAAAAAACACTGAAATGCATTTTGTTGGTTAGTTATACAATATATATAAATTTTAATATTATCCTCCCATCTATGCCTGTGTCTTCCAAGTGGCCTCTATCCATCAAGGCTCCCTATCAAAACCCTTTACGCACCTTTCCTGTTTCCCATAAAAGCCACATGTCCCGCCCATCTCATTCTTGATAACAGTAATAGCAATAACTATAAAAATAGTTATTATTCTTGCTATTTTATCATCAACCCAGACTTTCGTAATGATATGTACTAGCTCGAACACTAGGCCTAAATATATTTCCTGTCGCTGTGGGCCAATAGTACTGTCCGTCTTCCTGAAGGTGATTGTGCTGACCCCGATACGAAGTGACCGCATGTCATGCTAGCATTCTACGAACGTCTTCAGGCCAAATATCCGGAAGATACAGCATGCCTGGGGTCGAGAAAGTACCGGAATCTGTACTTCGGTTTAACTGAACTGACGTTGATTTGTGACTGAGTGTTAGAGCGTGTACTGAGAGCGCTGGGACTTCTTCATTTCAGGAACATCTGCAGCAGTTACGGAACTAGGACAAACGTCGGCGATGTTGTTGGCACTTCTGTTTCATTATCAGCAAGTGTCGTGGCTAATTCCAGCTTAGGTCTATATACCAAAGCTCTCGGTATTGTTTATTCTGTTTATACACTACAGTTACCTTACATAGAGCTCCACAGAACTTAGTGTGTTGTAAACTGTGCAGTGAAGGCTGCTGCTGCTGTTACAGCACAGCTGGTCACATGTTACAGAGAGATATGGTAATCCAATTGTTGCTACTTTAGCAGCATATCATTGCTGGTTTCCTTCTTGTATCTTTATAATTTTTACTAGAATTTATTATTTTATTTTGTATTTTTTTTTGTTGACTTGTGTCTGTGTGTGAGGTGTGGGTGTGCCATATGCTTTCGTTGCCCTAAAATCCCACAGCTGCACATCAAATTCCGTGGAATCTTATAAACAATTTTGTGGTTCTAAATTTCAGTATTTCTGACACATTACAATCAAATAAGGCATGTTTTAGATGGACATCTCCATTTAGTGCCGAGGTTAAAGGAAGTGTACAGCTGTGCCTCTGCTCCCCCTTCGTGCTTTCATGGAAGTTTATAGGGTGAAATTCACTTTCCTTTTATTAGTTTGTGAATGATGTTGGTGTTTTCATTGCCAACAAGTTTCCCACAAGCCTGAGGAAGACAAGATACTGTCGAAACACGTAGCATGTATGAAATATATTACACGGCAACATGTGGTATTGAAATATGCTTTATATCAGTTGTGGATCGAAAAATATTCTTAGAAACACAATAGACCATGGGAGTCGATAGATAACCCGTTTTTTCATTAAACAAATTTCATATCACGGAAGAATTAAAAAAAAAACTATCCTCTAATGCTGGCCCGGAGGAGCGGTAAGTTAAATTAACAATAATGTGAACAGAATTGCTGTAAGCATTTCGGCTTAAGGCTATTTGAATCTATACGCCCGCAGGGGTCCCCGGAAGGGGGCGGGGGTTGCAGGCACAGGAAAAACCTGGCTTTATTTTGATTTTGTGTTAAATTATGTAAGATGCTGTGAGTGTACTTTCTTGTATTGCTCTATGCACATTATCGGTTTAAGATGGCGCGTAGGTAGGGCCCCCAAGTTAATTTTTTTTGCTCTGGGATTAAGAAATATCTTAAACCGGCGCTCACCGTGAGTGAAAGGGAACTTTGATTACTTTCCGACCAAAGTGACGCACTCGGTAAGCCACAGAAAGGCGAGGAAGAAAGCGGTTTGGTATTGATGATGAACCTGCAGTGAAAATCTGAAGCATCTACAGGAATGTTGTCTATCGCTTGTTCAGGATACCAAGACACACGAAATTATGCATGAGTGTGAGTCCGTTCGCTTGTAGTTTCATGAATTGTTAATTAGAAAGTAGTAGAATGTGCAGGACAAACTACCAGTTCATCGCTTGTGAACTCAATGGTCTAGCGGACAGCAATAACCTCATGTAACTGTGCGTTTTTATATCAAAGCAAGAAATAGGATTTACAGCATCATTTGGCTAACCGTCACTTTTATATACTGAATAAGGTGACGGCATTGGGCTTTAGCCAAGAATAAATCTTCCGTTTTCTGGTCCACTTATTACGTATGCTGCAGTAGATGCTTCTAATTACGGATCAATTAAGCGATTAAGGTTACATTTGTCACTGCATAATGGAAAATCAATGTTCCATATACAATTTGGTTATTAAAGGGGCATTATTATCTTATACACGTATTTTGTGCGCCACACAAATACAAGATTTGTACCAGCACTGTTATGATTATACACATATACTTGGAAGTGAATTAGTCCAGTCATTGAATCAAGGAAGAGCGAAGGACATAAGATACACCACTTTACCCTTACTTACTTACTTCATGCTTCGTTGTTTTTACCTGTTGTACATGTTGTATTCTAATTTGTCTCGTGTGTTTTGTTGCTAGTTTTAAGTTGTCTTTTGTGTAATTGTTGTCAGTTGACCGTGTGTATTGTTGTAATTGTCTTGTGTTTGTTGTTATCTTATGTGCATTTGTTGCACTATGTGGGCATTGATTTTTTTTTTTACTTTAGATGCCGGACTGCTGGCTAGAAGGCAGTATTCGGAAGGTCCTGCGACCGGTCATCTCGACACAGGTTTTTCTTGGATTCCTTGTGCCTAAAAAGCAAATGCTGAGATGGCTCCCAAGATTCCAAGTTGCCAATACATGCTTCTCATGTAGCCCTCCCGACTTAAATTTTGTAGTAACCAATTTCATGTTTTGTTTATATGTAAAATAACCACTGCCACCGGGTGAAAACCCAATTGCAGTAAATAAATATTATTATTATTATTATTACTGCTGCTGAAAGTGGGCCGAGATAGCTCAATCGGCACAGCGACTCGCTAGAGGCTTAACGATTCAGGGATCGAATCAGGGTAGGGCCGAGATTTTCCGCGCCCGTCCAGACTGGTCCTTGAGTCCACTCAGCCTTTTGGATAACGGTTCTCTTTTACGGGAGTAAAGCGGCCGGAGCGTGACGTTGACCACCCACCCCATCTGGCGTCGAGGTTAGAGTAAGATTAGAGAATACCTCTAATTTCCCCCTGTGCCTTCATGGACTGGCCTGGGGTGAACTTTATTTCACCCTTACTGAATTCAACTGGACCTTCACTTATCCCGTGTATTGCTACTGAAGTGAATCTTATACACTTTTATCTACAATTTAAAGTGAATATGGTCACACATCTACGGGTTCTAATCCGTCTTAGCATAATTTCACGAAAGTGCAAGAAGAGCGTCTAAGATTGTCCTTATTTTAATTAGTCACATACTGTTGTCTTCTTACGGAATTTTGTATTCTAAGGATAAGTGCTTCATTTCACTCAAAATTTTAGATATACAAAACATGAAATTTGAGTCTTCTGGGATATGACGCCGTGTATATTGGTATATAGTTACGGACAGCTGATAGGAGAGCTTTTTGTCTCCATCTTCAGAATCGGAAAGGTCCAAACACATTCTCCGAAACGTCGCTAACTCTGCACCGACAGCTGTGGGCTGATGTCTGAAAAACTTGGGATCTTCATCAACGCCGCTGTCAAGAACATCAAATATGGCACGACACAAGAGTATGGGTGATAGCTAGAGAACAATACATTTCGGTTAACCTAATCTCCTGAGTGTACGAACACGTGCCTATGCGAAATTTATCCAGGGTTGGAAATGAAGGCGCACTGTAAGTGTCTACCTGTCTAGCTGGTTAGAGCAGAGATTCCCTAAAATAGCTGTCTCGCTTCTGAAGCTGTTCCCGACAACGATACCCTCACCAAAGCAGCTCCTGTGCCTAGCTGACAACAGGAAGCACGTGATCCATGCATGCGGCAACGCTTTCTCCAAAACTGGGAACGGAGACCAAATACCAGCACTTCGTCTATACGATATAATTGTACAAATTCCGGTAAATAATGTAACTTGTTGCGCTCCTCTTTACTGGCATAACTACTGCGAGTTGTATCGTTAGAATCGTGTGACTGAATGGAAATTAGGTTTTTGTTTTGTGCGGCAGAGGGTGTAACAATTGTTTCAAAAGAGCGGACACCTTCATCTAATTTGACGTTCAGGTGACCGTGCATCGTGATAAATTCTTATAATAAAACCAACTAAATGCACTAATTTCTCAAATTTATTTTTGGAATAAAACTCTACGGTTCCTCTGTCCATCAGCAGGAGTTTTTCTCTGTACACACAACAATGACATATGTCATACAAGTTTGCTGACAGCATATGCCATTGCTGTGTGTACAGTGAAAAACTCCTGATGATGGACAGAGGAACTGTAGAGTTTTATTCCAAAAATAAATTTGAGAAATTAATGCATTTAGTTGGTTCTATTATAAGAACCTTCTTCTACTTTCTTTGTCTTACCTGTCGCTATTACCTTGGAGCCCTCGTTGCCATTATTATGGTAAACGCAAGAAGGTAATAAATGCTGGCAAAGAGAAGGAAATACAGATAGAGAGACGAGTAATACAGGGTCATCGAAAAAGATGGACGGGAATTGAAACCGATATAACTTAAAAAGTACTAGACGGTTTTACACGTTTCGCGTCTTAAAATGTTCAGAAAAGTTTAAAGTTTTGGACTTACTTTAGTACATTTCAATACGTGCAACGTTTGTAGCTCTGGAGACGTCGAAACGAAATTCTATCTCCTGCCACGTTTTCTGAATCATGTCTCGTGTTACAGTTTCAATGGCTGATGTAATCCTTTCTTGCAAGTGCTGGATATTCCTTATCTTCTCAGCATACACAATGTTCTTAATGTATCCCCACAGGAAAAAAATCAAGTGGAGAGAGATCTGGGCTTCGAGGTGGCCAGGGTATTGGTCCACCCCTTCCAATCCAGGCATCAGGGAATCTCTCATTTAAAACGTCAGTCACAAAGTAACTGAAATGGGGAGGAGTTCCGTCTTGCATAAAAATAAACCTACTTACAATTTCTTGTTCGAAGGTTTCAGTTTTCAGTCTGTGGAAACAAGTATTGTTATAGCGGTTTCAACTCCCGTCCATCCTTCTCGATGACCCTGTATATATCTTGTTTTTGTCGATGGCTGTGGTATCCTCGACTCCTCTGTTATTCACAAACACGTGTCCTAGCAGCAGTCAGTTGTAGAGGTCCTGCGTTAAGTGTTTTGCATCCCAGTGTCAAATGTGTAATGTAAAGTGATGCTTTTTGAAATGCGAGCGTGTTCAAGTTTTCCAGATTCAACTGGACCATGAATAAATAAGCGTGACTGTAGTCAGGCGGTTGGAAAAAGAACAAGACAGGCAGTGTACTTATGTTAAAAGTACACATTGAGACACGTTCGTGTGACCAGGGTTATAGTGGAAAAGCAATAAGTATTGCATATTCTGAGTGTGTGTTTCTAGCCTTTGGTATCCAGCATGCAATGCGCATGCGTCGTTTTATATTGTTATCTGCGACCTGTCTGGCTGTACCGTATTTGTCCACATTATCTCATAAACGGTACGATTTTAGAAAAAAATATTATTGAGCATAAAATATTTGTTTTGACTTTCTGTACAACCTTGTCTGGGACATTTCTTGGTCTAAGAAGAATTCGGCGGGATATTGTCATAAATTAACACGTGTCTTCATATAAAGTACCCACTATTTTTGTCAGATTTTAGTGAAATTTAAATTTTCTTGACAGATTTTTAAAAAAATACTCAAATGTCAAATTTTGTGAATAGTCGTCCATTGGGAGCCGAGTTGTTCTATACAGACCAACAGACGGTCGGTCATGACGAAGCTAATAGTCGCTTTTAGTAATTTTGCGAAAGCGCTTAATATCTATGTTTTTTTTAAAAGTACAATTGTCCTTGAACTTCCATAGTTTATTTTGCAAAACGTGAATTCGCCAGGCCTAGAGAAAGAACCAGAGTAGGTCTCATGGTATGTTCTCACCTCTGAACAAACCCGTACGATCCGTATACTTCGTGAGTGGTGAGTTACGTTACAGGTCAAAGCAAATGGAGCGAATTTGACAAAAAAAAAATTGTGAACACAGACTGAGACCCTCAGCGTGCGGCAAAAGAAACGAAATGTTGTGAAAAACCAAGGAAAATTTATTAGAAAGTGAAGTTTATTAGTCACTTAGGATTCTGAAGTGTAACCGGGCGATATTTCAGAATCATGTGGAATATTCTGAATAATGGTAGGCCGTACACACAGTTGGTAAACGTCCTTGAACGGCAAGAACTGAAGTATCTTGACTGGGGGGCTTGTTTTGCGGCCAGTAAACTTGCTGTAGTTATGGCACTTTGCACAGGAAAGGAAAGAGAACGGCAGTGGTGGAAAACGGTACTTAAGACGAAGCGAAATATAGGTCACGACCGACGGACGAACTACTGTTAGAGCTAACAGTTGTTGATGTAGTCCACTTTGAAAACTGCAGTGGGCGAACTGAAGGATACGCGGTCATTTAATTTCGAGTGGGAACATGCTAAGTGTTGTGCTGACGGGGGTGGGGGTGGGGGAGGGGAAGTTATAGTTTTCTGAATTGTTTACAAAAACATGGTTTTATAACGGAGTGCCCCTCACAAAACCTCACTTTATTTCGTATCTAATGGAACAACAGTATTGTTAGGTCACTTTAATTATCACACCAACTAATGCACGTATATAAAATTTCACATTAAAACGTTTAAAATCGCTCCAACATGTTTCGATCCTAAGATCATCCTCAGGGAGCCACGTTGTTCCTTGCTAAAGTCATTTTAAAAACGCTCATTAATTAATTCCCTTATATTAATAGGGTGCTGTGGCAGCATATCGTGTTGTGTAATGGTACGTCGTTGAGAATGCGCCTGACTATGGGTGTGCGTAGTGTGTAAAGTAGCGTACTATCGTGTTGTGTAAGGGTACGTCGTTGAGAATGAGCCTGACTGTAGGTGTGCGTAGTGTGTGACGTAGCGTACGCTACGTAACACACTACGCACACCTATAGTCAGGCGCATTCTCAACGACGTACCATTACACAACACGATATGCTGCCACAGCACCCTGTTAATATAAGGGAATTAATTAATGATTGTTTTTTAAAACGACTTTAGCAAGGAACAACGTAGCTCCCTGAGGATGATCTTAGGATCGAAACATGTTGGAGCGATTTTAAACATTTTACTGTGAAATTTTATATAAGTGCGTTAGTTGGTCCGATAATTAAAGCGATTCTACAAAATGCCAGGTGCAACAACAAGATAATATTGTTAGGTATTGCAAGTTTACTGTTTTGTCACTAGTCACCCGATTTTTCACCGTGATTGTACTTGGGGGGGGGGGGGGGGAGTAGTTCTCAAAACGCCTTCACAGGTTTTATCTTTCACTTACTTTATTTATAAACAAAATTTTTTTTTATTTAAAATAAAAGATAATTGTGTTAGGTATTGCAAGTTTATTGTTTTGTCCCTAGGCCCCGGATTTTTCACCGGTTTTTTATTTGGGGGGGGGGGGTGAATGATGCTACAAACGTCGTTACAGGGTTTAGCATTTACATACAGTATGTGAATAATCAAATTATTTGTATTGCATATATCCTACATATCAAGTTAAATTGTTTGCCCCCAAGCGTTTCTTTTTTGGTTGCTGAAAATGGAACATGTGATGTGCGTAACGTGGTTTACTTCATCTTATATAGATCTTAGAGCAGTAGTGCAGTCCAGCAAATTGTGTTTAGGATACATTTATGTAAAAGGAACGTTGCCGATTCTACACCTTCTGTAGAGGCAACCTAGTGTGGAGAATAAAATGATATCAGAATTGTTAACATCCGTTGATAATTTGGACTTATTGCTGGTCACTAGAGTGAGGTTTTCAAAAACTTTCGCTTTAGCGTGAAGAGCAAATATGGAGAGCAAGTAATGAGTGCAGTACTTTGGTCCTCCCTCCCCCACCCCTCCAAAATAAAAATTGGGTTTTGTAATGCTCCAAACTCATATTTCATTCTTCTACCATAAATTCATGTACCGGGATAGCTCAGTCGGTATAGCGATTCGGTACAGGCTGCACGGTTCGGGGATCGAATCGTGGTGAGGGCAAGATTGTCGCACTCCTTCGCGCCGTCCACGGAGCCCACTAAGCTTCCTGTGTATTGGGTGCCCAGCTTTGCTCTTCTGGAAGGTTACCCAGTGTAGATGGACAGTTCATGGATTGCTTGTCCCTTGCAAATTGGACCGTTAGGTTGTCCCGAAACATCGGTAAATAACTACCAATCTACGCCGCGTAACATCTCAGAAGAGCGAATGTCGCATTTACACCGAAACATCGGCCTGAAATCACGTACGATGCTGGATATTTTTCCCGGCCGTTGACCACCCCCATCTCGCGCCAGTGTTAAAGAAATAGTAAAGGTATATGTCTATTGCACCTCTGGGTCTTCATGGTCTGTTCTAGTGCGAACTTTACCTTTCACCATCGATGCTGTATAGTCTGAGGATTTGACGGGATTGTTAAATAAGACACTTCTCACGAATCCCCGACCAGTTATGGGTCTAAGAAGTACCCGAGATAGTGGGTACCTTGACCCTTTTCTCAGGGTAAAGGAGCTACGACGTGAAGATAACCACTCACCTCCTTCCAGTATCGAGGTTAAGAGCGGGTGTAGCTACATCTGTACTTCGCCATGCAAGTCGTAGATTTTAATGAAGGTCTGAAGAGCACATTTTGGGCGAACCTGCCTACTGATTTCCCTTTGTAAATGCGTTCACCCTTCCCTCAGGATTTTTCAAGCGACGCTCGAAGGTCTGCTTGCTTCTAACCAGCCATTTCGAGCCTTGAATACGACCAGCGGCTCATATGTAGCCCATAAAGGAAAAACCGGAAGAAAGAGACACGACCGACATCGCATGTCAGTTGCATATTTCATCGCTCGCCTACCGCAACATATGTGTTCCTCTTAGTTATCCGGCAGTGGAAGATGACATGTGAGTTGCACAACTGTACCCTGACAACGTTTCACCCGCGTTCCCATTCTGTTATACAACACCAGTGCGGCGGGTCTATAACATCTCACCGTCTTGTCTTGGGTAATGTGTAATATGGCGCAATGTGACTTGTGGGCCAGAGTTCTCAGACTAGTCCTACAAAGTTTAATGCGTTGCACTGTCATTATGTCGGACGTTACTCACGGCATGAAGTGTATTCAATATACTGGACTTCTGGTAGTTTATTCTATCCCCTTCTCTTTTATGTCTTCTTGATAGATCGAATAGTATAGAGCGTTCAACATTCACCATAATCAAGGACGTTTGATGTACTGCAGAGAATCAGTGGTTCTGCGAACGTTTTGGAGAATAGAAATCTAAGGGTTCCTCTTAATTTAGATCAGGTTACAACAGTTCTATATGTTTTATTTAAGTAACACATAAACAAATGCACATATATAGTCTATGATAATCTAAAATTTACATTAAAACACTTAAAACGCTCCTACATGTTTCGATCATACGATCATCCTCAGGGAGCATACTTTGTTCCTTGCTAAAGTTACAGTTTAAAACACTCAGTGATATACTTCGTTGTGTTAATTTGGTGCCGTGGCAGCGTGTCGTGTGTTGTGTGTGAGTCGTACGCTCTTCAATTGAGAACGGCTGTCGATGTGCTTGTTGTGCCGTATCTCACGCTATACGGCACAACAAGCACATCGACAGCCGGTCTCAACTGAACACCGTACGACTCACACATAACACAAGACACGTTGCCACGGCACCAAATTAATACAACGAAGTATATCACTGAGTGTTTTAAACTGTAACTTTAGCAAGGAACAAAGTATGGTCCCTGAGGATGATCGTATGATCGAAACATGTAGGAGCGTTTTAAGTGTTTTAATGTAAATTTTAGATTATTACAGACTATATGTGTGCATTTGTTGGTGTGTTACTTAAATAAACTACAAAATGCACGGTGCAGCGATAAAGATCTTTCTGTATGCATTAGCGAATTTATGTGTTACTACATCGTTTGATTGTAAGAACTTGAATTCGGTGCATGAAAGCAAATCCATCTCTCTTTCTTGTTTGTTTTTGGTGCGACAGCCCCCAGTGGGCCAGGGCCTCCTCATTCACGAGGTTTTCTAGATCACACACAACGACTCACCACAGTCAGTAGGACTCTTCTGGACGAGCGATCAGCTCGTCGCAGAGACCTCTACCTGACAACACACACAACACTTACAAGAGACAAACGCCCATGCCCCCGGTGAGATTCGAACCCACAATCTCAGCAGGCTAGCGACCGCAGATCTACGCCTTAGACTGCGCGGCCACTGGGAGCGGCTCTCTTTCTTGTACTGTCCTAAATTTGGTGTTAAATTTTAAGTAATGATTATAACATTTTGAAGAAATTTAACTCTTTGTTGGCAGTTCGGTTTCAAAAAAATGGGGGAGGGCTGTGTTAGAAATGAATAATTTTAGAGCATTCTTTTTTCTTTTGACGGAAATGTATAATAAGACTGGCGCAATCAGTTATCAGAGTCATATAAGCTGTTACTTTTAAACCTTCGGAAGGAGAAAGATTACTGTGGCTAGGGAGTGTATTAAATTCGTATCAGTGAACGCACAGAGTAGATCCAATTTCTGAGAAAATAAACTGGTCATTCAATCAGCAGTTTTTACCGTATCTGTTTGATACTAAGATTTCGTATTGCTCTGAAAACGGCATTTCTCAAACCCCTGCTCCGGAATGTGATTACGTGGACATCAGAGTCATCATTGTGACCGAGCAGTATGAAATAGATATGTCAACGTCATGTTTGCAATTTGCCGTGTTCACATTGCTGGCATAAAACAGTCATGCCGTGTGGCGCTTGTGTTGTGTAATCGTGTGAAGGAATCGTCTCCTTTCTCCAAAAGACACATCAGCAACTCATCTTTGCTACATTCTTTATATTGCAAAATTTCGTTTCGCAACTACGAAGATGTTACGGGAGTACAAAGTAGATTAATGTAGCGAAGAGAGGTGTAACTAATTTCTGTTACCTCAGGCAGATCCCTGGCTAATTGTGGTACCTGTTCCCCGATAATAAGTACATGTGCTATTGCGTGTGAAGCGTAATGTGTCGTTCCATTAAAACTAACTGCATTCTTCCTTTTTACTTTTTTATTTCGATGAATTAGAGAAGCACACAGGCCTTGAATATTGTAATACGTGAGAAGAAAGCATGGCTACCTGGGCTCGTTCCCGGGTGGAAGGCAGCCGCGGTATAACGTTTGCTACTTAACTCAATCTAGTGCCGAGGTTAAGAATGAGTGGAGCAATACCGCTGCCCCCTCTATACGCCTTCATGGCGTGGACAAGGAAGTTTTAACGTTTTAACCCTTTGGCCCTGGAGCTGGACATTTACAGTTTAGCACACCATTTTTATAAAATGTGAATATTTTATGAACCAAGAAGGATAACATTAGGAAATACACGACATTTTGTGGAGGAATAAATGAAGATGGTGAGAGAAAGTCTAAAAAAAATAATTAAATATATTTGTTGACTAAATATATAAAAAGAGTACTCTGGGGATTAGCGGTTCGTCTGTCCTCTATGTAGGATGTATGGTGCCTAAAGGTTAACTCAATCTAGTGCCGAGGTTAAGAATGAGTGGAGCAATACCGCTGCCCCTCTATACGCCTTCATGGCTTGGACAAGGAAGTTTTAACGTTTTAAGGAAACACGAATATGAAGAGTGTTAACACGAATGACAAAGGGTTTATTTTACTATTACTTTGTCTTGCGTTAATAAATTTACTTGCCCAGTGAATGACTTAAGAATCGCCACCCAAAACTCAGAAGTCCCGAGAAAACCATTGCATGTACCTTTAAAAAAATATTAATATTTCTCCTGGTTATGTCTGCCGAAACATTTGAATTTACGAATTACTGAGAGGAAAATTTGTAGTGCAGAAGATGTTAGGCCTAGCATGCTATTACGACTGTTGGGGGGTATTTCAATGCATACAGACTTCGGTTACAGGCTGGATAACCCGATAGTGGGGTTTGGTGCACGGAAAAGGCAATGAATTTTCTCCTGTCCACCGTGTTGTATTCATTTCGGATGTAAGCTGCACCCAGCATTCTGCCCAGTTGGTATGGAAATTGAAACAGGACGACGGATAGATACGACTCTTTATTTTGTGTTCATTTATTCCTTTAGAAAAGTCGCACAGTAGGAATAAACGTTTGTTACTTACACGTCCGAGAAGTGCTATGTGACTGGGTTCCTTTGTTTGCGGTCTGCTTAAGTTGTCTTGATGCTGCAGATTGGCAGGGAAATGAGAAATTAATTTGTGTTTGTTTTCTTTTTCCTCCTTCCCTTAACGTCATGCACAGAAATAAACAACTTTTGTGAACTCAAATTTCATTTCACTTAATTTTATCTTAAAGTGTTCGAGTAAAAAAAAAAAATAAGTCGAATGACCTTTGAGACCACAAGACGTACTTATTCCTACGCACTGCAATTAGGAAGAAAAAACATAGTTCTTTTAAAAATGTTCCTATGTTTAAATGTCACTTGTAAACGTAGATGGGAGGACAGAATTAAAGTGGGTCTTCAAGAAATGGGATGGGATGGCATTAACTGGATCGATGTGGCTGAGGATGAACTTCCGGGCTCCGTAAAATGCATGGAACTTCCTGTTTAGCCGTTAATTTCAAAAGAATGACTCTTCTCCTTGAGATTGTTTGGAAGAAAACGATCGCTCTGCTTGCACACGCGCCTCGGGGGAAGGAGCCCATAGTGCCCGCTGGACAATAGGATGGGTAGGCCTCAGACTTTGTGTGAAACAGAGCATAGAACATGATCTTCATCCGTGCCGGGAATCGAAAAGTTTTTCTCAGGTTTTCCAGCCTCTATCAAACTCACTACACTCAAATAGCTACCCCGATCATAACCGTCCAAAGCCTAGGAGTCAGTAAGCTTACTGCCAGGTTTAACCCTAAGTACAACACGTGTAACCCGGATGTATGTGTACGTGTTCCATATGTGTGTGTCACAACAAATATTTTTCAAATACCGTATTCTCCAAACGGCCTTTGTCCTCTGAGGGGTACGAATGTATCCATATATTATGTAGATTTATTTTAGTTTCCAAAAGGACCATTACGTAACGCAACAAGCTTATGTATTTTGTAGAACAGGGGTGTCAAAATTTTCCAGCAATCAAGGAGCCAGCTCAAAATTCCAGATTTCGGAACTCCCATACTGAGCACCCTTCAAATATTACGCACTACCGTATGTAATTCAGTCACTCCGTCAACCTGGCGTCCTGAATTGGTGCAACCATTGTTTATGAAACTTTCTGAAGCGCATTTACTTCTTTACCTCAGTGACCTACTTATTGTGTTAGTAGTTGTTACATGCTGATCAGTTGCTATTCGCACGTCGTCATATTCAAATTTTGAATTAAAGAAAATTTATTTTGTAAGCGAAATTGTCTTGATATTCAAGCAGCTGCAACGATTTGAAATGCAGCAGCCAGAACACGAATAAATCGAGGTTATAAACGGAGTGCACTATGCATTAAGATGCTGCACATTTTCCCACGTGTATTCACGTATCATCATTATACTACGACATGTAACACGCAACGAGCGCTTTCACTTCAAGATGCGTAGGTAGTAGCTGAAACGTTATTGTTGTTGCGGACTTTTATTACGTTTATCAACATAAAATTTCCTACAAACAATGCATGTACACATTTTATGCTATGTAACGTTATGACGTTCAAAATCTGGTTCAAAATTGCAGTGTTTCGTTAGTCTAACGAATGTGAATCAACATTTTCCACATTTTGCTGTGTTGTGTTGTGTAATTTGACACGAGACAGTTGAATTCGGAACGTTGTTTGTGTTTCTACTGCAACGTGTTTCTTATTTAATGTAGTAAATGTAATGAAACATATGCTGTCCAAGAAATATGAACTAATCGTACTTGTGTTTCTGAAATAACGAGTTACTGCTGAAATATATTTTAAAAAATTTACATGTAAAATGTTTGTACCTGGAAGCTGCGTCATGGTGAGGAATAGCGTTGATTTCAGCAAAATAACTTCACTGTAACTGGTTACTGCGGAAGACATATTTTTGGAGAAAATTCATTCATTCGCCACATAATGCAGGAGACATAATTTGATTCGAGCAGTGGTTCGTAATGATTTTGCATTTGCCGTTGCCCCTTTAATCCCTAGTGGTTAGTATGTGTACCATCAGGTTTAATAACAAGAAACTAGCGGTCTTACATACCGTGTATTTTGTGTATCGTGTGGTTTTCACGGTGAATTCCTTTCATTTCCTTACACAATTGTTTTGTTTTTGTAGCCGAAATGGAGTGTTTACTGCGCGGTACGAACTGAACTGTTAAATCTAAGGGTCATTATTAGTCTTCATAAGATCTTGCAATAATTTGATGTGAATTTTACAAAAATGAAATCCAGGGGAAGAACTAATTACAAACATCTACATTAGACTTAATTTGATATTATATCAGAAAGTTAACAAGACAAAACAGTATCAGAATAATTTGATAACCTAGAATAGGCTACATTAACTGAGATGTAAATATCCTAATTTTAGTTGAATAATAAAAGACCAAATTGATGTCACTTGCTATTTTATTTCGCTTCTTATGTGCTCAAAATGTTTCGGACATTAATATATCCATCATCAGGAGCTTGCGACTATGCTGTTGAATTACAACATTGGTCGTATTGTTCTTGGTTAG